>Ga0214545_1007275_pt1 | contig 18621 bp, 14 predicted proteins | sample CNSS4metaG_FD_160064 | JGI IMG/M metagenome (GOLD analysis project Ga0214545, IMG submission 160064) | Root nodule microbial communities from cowpea collected in UCLA plant growth center, Los Angeles, California, USA - CNSS4 | ecosystem: Host-associated > Plants > Roots > Nodule | place: USA...
TATAAATATATAAATATATTTAAATATATATATATATATATATATATATATATATATATATATATATATATATATATATATATATATATATATATATATATATATATATATATATAAACAAACAATTTAATATAATTATTGATAATTACTAAAAAAAAAATCCCCAAGTAACACAAATTAAAAGAAAGTGATCCTCGTTCAAATACAAAATAACATAAATTAAAAATTGTTGGACGACTTTACCATACTCCAGTCCAGTCCTAACCCAAAGTAGGAGACAAAAGAACTATACTCAAACAACAATAAATGAGACACAAAAGCTAACAACAAAAGTTTATTTACTTATTTCTATACATGAGCAAATTCCTCTTATATCTTTCGTTGTTAGCATTGACGAACACAATTACTTCAGTCTTAACTTCCATGAATATATTTCACACTAGGATTCCAAGCTTTTCCCTTTTTCTTTTACCGTCATTTCAATATCTTCGTTTCAGACAATAACAAAACTCATTTATTTCTTTCAATAATATATAACAAATGCAAGAATAAATTAAATCATATTTATTGTAGTTACTTTTTATATAGCGAAAGTCACGGTACATACCGTTCATTTCCACATGCATATTAAGATAGCTTTTACCATATTTGCTAAAAAAAAAAATAACAAATATAAACTTATTATATTAAAACTATTTCTTCCTTATTTTACTGAAATCATGTTTTACCCTATGATTTTTCTTATAATAAAACTCAAAACATATTTTGATGTAACAAGAAACATGACCAAATACTTGCTATTAGTTTGATAAAATTTGTTCTGTTGTTATTATGACAAGGACCAATAGACCCATTGCCCTCCATTCCTTAAAAGATATTGAGACGACAAAGCTTATAATAGATATCGCCTCCACCTTTCTGCAAGACCCACCATCATTAAATTCATGAACTATGCATTTTTAACCTTCTTTTTCCCATGTTTTCTTTGTACATCTTCGTATTTTCTATCATGACATTGTCCCTTCAAACATTCATTTCAATCTAGTTCGATAGGAATAAGATTTCTTCTATCCCTCCCTTCAACATCAACAACCACAGAAGAGAAAAAAGAAGAAAAAAAAATATTGAAAATAAAAAAATAAAACTTTATTTCCATTTTTAGTCACCCAAAGTTCTTCAGATATTTTCTTATCAGACTTGGTTCACTAGCGGTGGTGATGGTAGATTTCCTCATCCACCATTGGCACCTTCGAAGTTTGTTGATGAACTTTAATGGACTTGTTTCACTAAATCTAAAATCATAAAAAAATATTCTCTTTATAGTTGAAAATTATATTTTTTACACAGTTAAGGAAAATAAAACTGTTTAACTATATACATGTCTCTTGATATTTTAGTTTTTCTTAAACAATATAAAAGTATATATTTTTCTTAGTAATCAAGATAGTAATGAAGTGATTGAAATGTTTTGGTTGAATGATAAACCGAGTGATAAAGAGGTCCAACACTTCATTAATTCAATCCATTTGATAATGAGAAAACCAAATTTATACGGTTCAAAAAAAATGTTCCTATTAACTTTTGTACTACTTTTCTCTATCTCTCCACCTTTTTTCAATCTATCAATGAATGCTATATTATTTCTCCCTGATTGTGAAGCCATGAAAAGATGTTTATACAACGAATAAAAAAAAGTGAACAATTAATGAAAAATATATTTAAAAGAACAAAATTCATATGTTGCTTTATTTTTAATATACTATTTTTTATTTGCCAAATAATCTATTCTTATTTTTTATTTACTTAAATATACCATGTATTATTTATAGGTAAAAAATCGGTTTATGTACAACACACATTTCTCACCTTAGTTTATCAACGTGTTTCAAATTTTACTGCAATAAATTGTTTATTCATTAATTATCTTTTTACTTAACATTTGTTTTCAAAATAATCTGAATTTCTATGTATGATTTTTTATTTTTAGTAATTTTCAGAGTATAACTATTTTGTATAATTTTGATATTGATAAATCTAATGATAGAAATCTCTGTGTGAAATTCAAATCATTCTAAGAAAAAGTAAATAAAATAAAAATCAATTGAATATTATAAGTAATTTTGTAAAGTTTTGAAAATTTGATAAAGTTAGGTAAGAAATCACATTGTAAATAACTAATTTCTATCTTAAGTAAATAAGAATAGAATAGATTATTTAAATAGCTAAAAAAAAAATTATATTAAAAAGAAAAGTTTCTGTTAAGCTTGTTTTGCATTAAAAAAAATATGTTTTTTATTTTTTTTCCTAACTTTTACATTTAATATAAAAATTATATAATGGGGCCACTTTTGACTAGTTAGTTCAGAAAAGACAAGGAATTCTTCCTCTTGACTCTTCTAGCAAGCTAATTTCCACAAATTCATTATAGTGTTTCTTAATTTTATTATGAAAACTTTGAATACCACACAAAATATGATTGATTGAAAACAAAGAAGTAAAATTTTTTCTCACATTAATAACAATTGATTGAAAACTAGAAAACTAAGGTAATTAATAAGAGTATTTAGTGAATAGATTCCACTACTAAACTGTTGTTTCCATTAAAATCCAAATTGAAAATGGTGTCAACTCTAGTTATGCCACCAATGAACATTGCCGTCAGATATCTCTAATCCCAACACTAATGATGCTCTTTGAGACCACTGCCTTAACACAACTTCCTCAACTTTTGCTCACTAAAGTCAATTTCTTGTCTGCTTCCACTTGTTCCTCAGCAAACTCACACACAACCACAACCCAACAACCACCTGAACAACCCTCTTCTTCTTTCTCTCTCTTCACCATCACCAGAACCAACAACAACAAGAACAAACAACAATCCAAGAAAAAAAAGAAAGAAGAGAAAGAAAGATTGGATTTTTATTCTTACTTCGATGGACCCGAAGTTCGTCGGAAAGCCGCCGGCGACGGTGGACCTTGAACGCATGCCGGAGCGTGGGTCCCACCACCGTCGCTCCCACTCCGACACGTCGTTCCGCTTCGCCGCGAACTTCGACGACCTGCTCCTCTTCGACGCCTCTGACCTCGACATCTCCACGCTCCCCTCGCCGCTCCCTCTGCCCTCGCCGGGGGCCTCCGGCGCGGTGCCGATTGCGGTAGATTCCGACGAGTCCGGCGGAAGGCCGAGGCCGGCGGGGGCGATCGCCGGCGGGCACCTGAGGAGTCTGTCGGTGGGCTCCGATTTCTTTGACGGGATCGGGTTCGGCGGCGGCGAGGAGAGGGGTGGCGGAGGGAAGGGTGGCGGTGAGCGGAGGATGGGGCACCACCGGCACAGCAACTCCATGGACGGGTCCTCGACGACGTCGTTTGAGGCGGACTCGGCGATGATGATAGATGGCGTGAAGAAAGCTATGGCGCCTGATAAACTAGCTGAACTCGCTCTTATTGATCCCAAAAGAGCTAAGAGGTTCGTTTTCTTTTTTCATTCTTGTGTTCTTGGTGTCTTTATAGTAATAAGTTTAAGCGCAATTTCATTCTTTTTTTTGTTATGTATTTCTTTTATTTGATGGTTTCGCATACGTTGTTTTTTGCTGAAAATAATATGGTTACAAATTATATGAAGTTTTATTAATTTGGGGTGCTGCAAGAAGTGCCACTAAATCCTGCACTGATCATTAGTCTTATTTAAAGGATTGAAACTTGTGGACATATGAGGTCCTACTGAAGAGTCAAGGCTTATGGTGGCTATGAAAACCGTGTTATTATTATCATAAAGGGGTGTTTTAGATTGTGAGGAAACTGGTTAAGAAATCATGGTTAGATGCACTGATTTTGGTTTTAGAATGTTTTATGTGTTTGCAGGATTTTTATCAATAGGCTATCTGATTGATGCAGTGGTGTTGTCATATTTTTTATTAAGTTGTTATTCTTGCCTTTTTTTTGTAATGCACAATTTTCTGCTGGATAATTAGGTGGTGAGGAAATAGGAATTGCAGGATTCTTTATCTTATTTTTTTCTTACTATATTAAAAAAGTTTTGTTAAGGGGTGTGTGGATTGTGGAAAACTGGGAGAAAATGATTAGTTTGATGCACTGATGGTATGGATTTGGAATGTTGTTTTGTTTGCAGGATTCTTGCTAACAGGCAATCTGCTGCTAGATCAAAGGAGAGGAAGATTCGTTACACCAGTGAATTGGAGAGGAAAGTGCAGACACTTCAGACTGAAGCAACCAACCTATCTGCACAGCTTACCATGCTTCAGGTATGTCCTTTCTTTTTTGGTGGTGGCTTTAAGCTCTTACTTTTGGTGATGAATAAGATGAATAAGCATGAATTTGGTAACTTGTTCTTGTCAGTGTTTGATGGAGTCCCCCCAACACACTAGCATCGATCTAGCTCTACTTTATGTTGATTTTGAGTTGTGTGGCCACAAACTCACAATAGTTTATGGATCCCACACATTATCAAGGGCCCTTTCTTTAAATGCAAAGTGTTTGCTAAATTTTCTGTTATATCTTCAAAATTGTCCTTGGTTTGGCAAAATTTAGATAAAATTACTATCTACGTCATCCCTTTCATGTTGTTCTCATTACAGAACCATCCCTCAGTTTTTGAAGTTTACATGTGATTCCCTTACCCTACAGTAAAGTCCCTTTTCACAATTACACCATGCTCATCTGATTTTTTTTTCATGTTTTTTGTCAAATGGAAAGAATGTGGAAATTTACTTTTGTACTTTGCTCTTAATACATAAATATCTTAAATCAGAAGAACCAAATTATCAGAGAGCAAACCTCAACAGTGGATATATTGCTTGTTAGTATCTTCAAATGTCTTTTGAAATCAGTTGCATTTTTATCTTATACTTGTTTAAATACCTGATTCGGAGATAAACAAAGTAAGTTGAAAGTAAAGAAGAATTTGGTAATGAAACATATTCATAGCTGTTAGAAAAAGAATAAAAGAATTGTGATAGTAAAAAGTAAATTGAGGACTGCAAGACTGATAGTTATGCTGTTCTGGTATGGTTTTGTTTTGGATGCACGCAACATGTTTAAAGTCTGATACATCATGATGCATATATTTTATTCGTGAAGATGTGTCTTTGGTAGAATGGATGCTCATAATAATAATAGAGGGGACATTTTTTCCACTTAACAACTGTGTAAAAATCTGCTAGGGGGCCTTCTATTCATGAGCTCTGCCAATTGCAGTCTTCCTTCACCGAACATTAACTCGGATAAGCATAACCTAGTTAACATCCTTTTCTTTGTGTTCAAGTTTTCTATTGTGCTAGGTTGTTATGAAAAATTGGTATTTGATACTGCCCCAAGGCATCAATTGATCCATTTAGCCTACCTAAGGAGTCAGTTGGATAAGGCTTAATTGTTGTAGTTGTTGTTTGTTGCAGTGGTAGTTTAGATGCTTCCAAACTACTTGTACTAGAATATAGATATGGTAAACTGGTAATTCTCAAGGTATTTGACACTGCTAGGTTTCCCTGTTTTCTTTGGCTCTTACCACTACCTTACAGATTCAAAACTTAAATTGGTGCCTTTGCATTTGACTTTTGGATGATGAGTGGTCCCCTCCACTTGAACAAACCTGACACCCCCTTTGAAGCTTAACAAAGTTTGTCTGAATTCAATCAAACTATTTTTTACTACATACCATTACTCTCTTAGTATTTCAGTTAAATTCTATTTTGTACATAAGGGAAAGTAGAAACAAGCAGAAAACTTATCAATTTCTCATATGATGCAGAGAGACACCACAGATTTGACAGCAGAGAATAAGGAACTCAAACTGCGTCTAGAGGCTTTAGAGCAAGAAGCACAACTCAGAGAAGGTATGCATCACTTCATATTTACCATGCCTTTAAAAATGAACATGTGCTCTCCCTGTTTATCAGTTATTTCATACCAAGTTGGATAAATACACATGACTAGTTTGTTGTGTGAACATTGTCTCATGAATTTTTATGGGTTTGTTTCACACCCTTTCTTCAAGTTCAGTTATGATACACGGATACAATACGTGTATCGGATATGACATTATCTGATATGCCGATACGTCTTTTTTTTTTAAATAATAGGATAATCATATGTATTAAAGTTGTCACCATAAAAAAATATAAATTATTATCATTAAAATACTATTTCTTTATAGATTAAATACTTCATTAGTAAATATCAGTAAAGTATCCTAAAGTATCAGACATGGATATATGCTAGACATGGTAACATAACTCAGATTGAAGTATTGGTGTATCATAGAAGTTTAGGAACAAAATTCCTTGAAATACGTTTAGTTGTAGATTTTATATTTGTTTATTCCAAATTTAAGAAATGAATACCAACATGGTAATTGCAGATCTGAATGAGGCATTGAAGGAAGAACTGCAGCGCCTTAGGGCACAGAGTACTCGTTTGGGTGCCATAGCAGGTAACCCTTCTTTTGGTGGGATATTCAACCAGTTAGCTTCCCAGTTAGCGATGCAACAGTTGAGTAATTCTGCACCACAGCAACCACAACACCAGCCACAGAACCACCCTCCTCCTCCTCCCTCTGGACAGAACCACCCTAACTTCATGGACTTCAATCAGCAGAAGTAGCTGACAACAGCTGTAGCAGTAAATGATTGGTTCATCACAAGTAACATCTTGTGCACATACATGTATAACCGGTGAGACTTGTGAAGGGTATATTGTGCAGTTCAGTGTTGCTGTTTATCTTTAGTTCTAGGATAGAACCGTTATGTGTACTTTCTGCAGTTGTAGGTTAGAAGCACAGCTTTTGAAATGTGTTGTAGCTCTTGGTTGAATGAAGGTAACATAAAATATGTAGAAAGATTGATTCATAATATACTATAGATGGTGAATGAAGGCTATATGTTAGAAGTATACATAAAAGTGATTCAATTATTTGCTTAGAAGCACCAAAATAGAACTTATTTTGCGAATTGAATGGTGCTATTTGAGAAGAAAAGTACACTGAACCGAAATTTCTGGCTAATAATGGGACCTAGGTGACAACAGACACTAGCATTTATTTTGAAAAAATATCAATGTTCTTGACTATTAGCCATGGTTGGACTTTAGTGCAACTTCAGTTGAATCATTAAATATTGAATTTGTGGTTTAAGGAGTTTCAATGAGTGGCCTTGTTTTAAAAGCATTACCTTTTTCCTTTATAAAACACTAAAATAAAGTGATCATAGTGCATCAAAACTTTTGCAAGAATGAAATCCAAGTTTCAGAATAACTTATCCCACAATTTAGTCAACCTTTTTGACATAAATAACAGTGTTTGCTAACGCTAATCTGAATTTTAAATCTATTTTGGGATGAAAGCAAAATAAAGTTGGAATCTTTTCTATCTTTCTGATTGATGACATAGGATAAGTATTGTTTTAAAATGGTATCTTTAAAGTTCTCTGAAGCTCATTAAGAAATAATACAAGTTTAATATAAAATGCCATTAAATTCTCATACTTTTTGTTTTTTGTTTTCTTTTGGTCAGCTCATACACTTTTTGTGGGCTTGTTTTTTCGATGTGAACGATTTTAATTTAGCTATATGTAGAGTACTATTTAGAAGAAGTTTAAGAAACTAAAATTACTTTCAAAAGATTGAAGTCTATTTATTTTTAAATTTAACTGATTTTTTTATTTATTTAATGTTCGACTTAAAAGACTGTTGTTTTCAATAGTACAATATTAATAGTACAATATTTATTGTAGGCTACCAGAGGTTCTCACTACCGTAAATACAAACCATCAATTGTACAATCCAAGGTGTGAAAGAACTTTTAAAAATCATATATATTTAATTGAATCAACTTTATTTAAATATTTTGACTTAAATAATTTTAAATTCATATTCATTTAATCTATTTATTTTAAATAAATTTGGTATTAAAATCAAGGCTATTATATATATATATATATATATATATATATATATATATTTTTATATATTTAACTTTTTACACACATAATATATTCAACAAAAATCTTTCAGAGACTCAAAAGGACCCTATATCATTATACGTCAACAAAAAGACAATTTATAGGAAAAAAAAGGAGAATATGTTCTCACTCCTAACATGTACAAGGTACATTTTCTTTTTCCTTTTTTTTCTTATTTAGTTGCTTTTGATTAGATGATTTGTTTTTCATTTTTGCATGTAAAAATATCGGAGCTAACATAAAACTTAGATGTTATTATCTCGATAAATGTATCACATTTGAAAAGATCAGATAAAATATATCAATGTTGAACCAATAACTCATTTTCTAATGAAGTGATTTAATGTTTTAGCTTTTAGGACTATTTCAAATTTAAGTGAACATTTGCAGAAAAGCTTTGGAGGACTTGTGTTAAACATATATAGACACAGAATGCCATATCTTAAATTAAACATAAAGTAATTATATATATATATATATATATATATATATATATATATATATATATATATATATATATATATATATATATATGTGTGTGTGTGTGTGTGTGTTTTTTTTCTACTCCAAAAGCAATAAAGTCCTGCAATAATTAAGGCTGCATAAATTATAAAACTGTGTGTGGAAAGGATAATCATTATTTATCAAAGAATTAGAACCAACAATCACACTGTTACAATTAACATTTATGAGAAATTATAGTTAGGACGAGGATGACTTATTTGGTTATTACAATTCAACTTTTGGTATAGTGTTACTCAGCGATAATGATTTTCCCTGAATTATGGGTTTGACATTGGAAAGTACTGCAGAAGCAACAGTTCCATTGAATTTTAAATCTATGTCAGTAAGCACCACGTCTTCACATGGTACACCACTGCTACAAAGCAAAACAATTCCTTCTTTAGTTCCCGAAGTTCCAGTGATATTTTTGAATGAAACCTGGCTTATTTTAATTTTTGATGGATTCTGCAATCATAGAAGAAAAAAATTGTTAGTAAATTCTAGTCGATGGATGTGTGATCTTCGATATATTAACTTGTACTGAAAAGGGTGATTTTAGTGAAGTACCTCTTTGGTACATTGATTCCATGGACAATACTCTTGATCTATGATTATAGGGTTCCTGACATTAATCATTTCGATGTTTTCAAAATGCATACCAGTGACTGTAGTTGCTCCTGGAGTATCAGGCCAAGTCTTGATCCTGACACCATTATCTGTGTTGTTTATTATGCAGTTTTTTACTGAGAAATCTTGAACAGGTTCTTCTTCTGGATATTTTCCTAAGCTTCCTACACTAATACCATGTCCAGGTCCACATTTCACATTGAAGACATTAACTTGTTTGCTACCATCACCCAATGAGATGCAATCATCACCAGTTGCAAAGATAGAATTAGTAATGTTGACACCAGTTGATCTTCCAATGTGAATTCCATCAGTGTTGGGACTATTTGCAGGTGCAATGGCGTTGAAGTTTGTAAATGTAATGTTGTTGCATCCCAAAACGTTCACATGAAAATTTTTGCTGTCTTTTGAGGTTATGTCTCGAATGACGGTGTTGTTCAGGAAGCCAAAACCAAAATTCTATGAAATAATAGAAGAAAATTTAATTGTGTCATTGAAATGCAAAAGAAAAAGATAGAAAATTATTGCAAACATTTTTTACCATGGAAAGCTTCTTGCAAATCTTATTTTGTGCACAGTCATTCTGATTCCAAGCAATTGCACCTTGACCATCAAAGGTTCCACCACCAGAAATGGTTAAGAAATTAACATAGGTAAATTTAATCCATTGAGCTTCTCCATCGAACTGGTTTGGGTCTTGTGGTGCTTGAATTGTTCCATCAACTTGAACCTCAATAGGGGCCGTGCAAGGCCCTTTAAATTCTGTTTGTTTTAAGAGGAACGTGCCTTGAGGAATCACAATTTTGCTAGGGTTTGTTGATGCACATGCATCATTCCAGGCCTTAATCATAGCCTATTAGGGTTAAAATTATGAAAACTAAAATTAGATATAATCATATTTATTCATCCAATTTTGTATAAAAGACATATATGTTTTACATTATGGAAACTCAAAATCTTACTTGACTTATATCTCCATTAGTGGCTCCTCCATATTTTGATATATCAAGAACTCCAGATTGAGCTCTCACAGAAGAAGAAACTTGCAATATCAATAAAGCAAATGCGATCGTTTTCAATTGCAAATCCATTTCTGTGTTCTTCGCAATTTCCCTCTACATTCTTGCTTAAGGAAAAATGTGTATTTATAAATGATGAAATATTAGTTAGTATAACAATGCCAAAACTTGTAAATACTATATAAAGATTTTTATCTAATTATAAACTTTGATTTCGTTGGAACAATCTTTTTTAAGGAGTTTACCAATTAGGGGTTTAGATTCTACAAAAATATGGCTTATTGTGAATCATCATTTGTAATTTTTTAATAGTAAGTTCGTTAATTTACCTATATTCTAACGTTAGGACCTTGTGCGCAAACTCAAAATTTTTACCTAAAATATTCACTTCAATCAACAATGAACCATTTATTTCGATGATGCTGTGCAAGTTCAACCTCCCAACAATCAAATATGCTAAGAAAAAGACTACTTTATATTTATATACTTTTGCTATTTTTATAATGAATTTATTGATCATTCATATAAATAAATATTTATGGCATATTTCCATTTAAAACTTCAGAAATTATGTAAATTTCTTAAAAATATAATTAACTAAAAGAAGTAATAATTTAAATCAATAATCTAATAACTATAGTAAATCAATAACTAATAAAATTAATCAACTTTGAATTTCGATATTGACACAAAAAAAAAGACTTTTTAAATACATTTGCAATATTCTTCTCTAAGTTTACTTTTACGATGTTGGTCTCCACAATCACGACTCTCACAAAATATAGTCTATCGTGTATTTTTAGTCCTTTCGTGACAAATATGATCATAAATTAGATGAATGACACTTTGAGTATTGCAATGTATACTCATGTATTATAACAATGATGAGCTTTGCCAGTGGCGGATTATTATGAGTGAAGGGAGGGCTTGGCCCCCCAAAATTTTGAAATTTTTTTTACAATAAATATTTTAATTTTTTATTATTATAAATATTAGGTATTTTATTTTATTTTGTTATAAATATTAAATCAAATATTTATTTTTTTTATAAACATAATAATTAATACTAATAAATAATAAAATATAATAAAGAATATAATAAAGAATAAAGATTAAAAAGATTTATCAAGATATTTTTTATTATTTGTTTTCATTATAGATTGTGTTTTTCATAAATTGTTTTCATATTTAATTCTCATTTGTTTTCTTTTGTTTCTAAAAAGAAAAAGATCTATTATTTTCTCTCTTATTTCTCCTTTATTCTCTTCCATCCTCGAGGAAGAAAAGAAGAAGATAATTCTTTCGTCTCACTTGATAGTGAAATATTAATTCAATAATTTATTTAATGAATCTCTTTTATATGTCTATGCCTTGAATTTCTTACAAATTGTTCTCATCTTCCATTCTTACATATTTTCTTTTCTTTCGGAAGAGAAAAAATCAATTATTTTTGCTTTCATCTCTCAACTGTTCTCTTCCATTCTCGAAGAAATAAAGAAGAAGGTAATTCTCTTTTGTATCACTTGATAGTTAAATATTAGTTTAATAATTTATTTAATGAGCCTCTTTTATATTAATTTTTTATTTTATCAACATATAAGTGAAAATGATTGTACTGTGTGTTTTTTATAATTGAATTTTAAGTGTGGTTTGATTATCATCGAATTTTCTTTTGGTATTTATGTCTCTCAATTTTTTATTAGATTATGATAAATCATTTTTTAGTATTTTTTTTTTAAAATAGGTATATTGATGAAGAATAAAAGAATAGATTATTTAAATAGGTATATTGATAAATCATTTTTGGTATTTATGTCTCTCAATTTTCTTCTTATACTTCATTTTTTATTGTATTAGTGACAATAATAAAATGTATAAATTTTAAATGTATTATTTGGACACCCCCAGCAATATTGGTCAAGATCCGCCACTGAGTTTCGCTATCACCTCATTAATCAGAATGCCTTTTTCACTCTTTATGAATGATATACTCATCCTAGGTATAGATCGAGTATCACTTGTTGGATTTTCTCATTCCAAAGGGCTTTTTAAGAAAATATTTCAAACCCAAAATCTTTTATGTGAGAATCTCCTTCTAAGAGAAATTTGAAATTATAGAGAAAAATTCAGAACATAAGACAAACCCTCCGAACCGATAAAACAAACCTAAAATGGAAAAGAGATATTGAATTACTAGAAGAATAATCTTGTGAGACGATAAGAAACTTGCCAATGAAAGTGCAAAGAGAAAAACAAAAAGTAAACTGAACTTTTGTCTAAAAAAGAGAGAGAAGAGAAGCTTAGGACATGAGAATTTTATTTTTTTTCAATTTGAAGGAAAAAGAGATAGTGATGTTATAAGGAAAAAGCGAGATATTTCATAGAATTCTGTAATTTCCTTGGAAAATGATCTTTTGACAAAAAGTATTTTGACAAAGTTGACAAACTTTCCTTAAATAGAATTAAAATATATTATTTTTTTATTTTTTAACTAAAATAAAGTAATAAAATATTTTTTTTACCCAAATTAGTAGTTTGTCAAAAAGTTTGTAAGAAAAACTTTGTTAACATATCATTTTCCAATTTGCTTTTTGAAATTTGCTTTTGGATGAAGGTATGGTTTGTGGTTTTGTTTTCTTAAATTTGTTTAATACCCATGTTTTCTTAAACTACGTCATTAGTCAATAAATATCTTCTCTTTTAGTCTTCATCTTGTTCTAGCTAAAAGTTTATCCAAAAATTATTTGAACTGAGCCAGAAATTCAAATCCAGTTGTTTTATTTCTGAGATTATTCAAGATTGTGGGAACAATTATAATCCAATATTTATATTAGTTGAAGGGACTCATATGTTGTTACATTCTCTCTCCACACGATTCGGCGTCATGCTCTATGTTGTCTCATTTATCAAGGATTCTTTCCAAATGGTTACGTGCTCATCAGAGGACATAAAGGGTGCTGTTAGCTTTGCTTGAGAATATAAAAAAAAGAAAAAACACTAAAATTGTTTTGACCAACGAATCCTAAAATTTGGAGCAGATAAGTATAGTCTTTTTTTTCTTATTATTATAATACAACATGAAGATACCTATGCACTTCAAGCCAAAAAAATGAGTAGTCCAAGGACGGCAAATTGATAATATTGTTTGTTTTCAACGTAGAGAATGTCTAAATGGAGTGTTTGTGTCAACCTAGCAATCAACATCATAACACCTTCAGCAAGAGCAAAGAATTCCCTGAGATTCTACCAAAGAAAAACTGTTGGATTCACCGCTTCAAAAATTGAGATACCAAAATAAAATTTAGGATTTACCATTTGAAAGTAACACATTGGCCTGCAGTTTAACTGATTCCAATATAGATAGAATACATACATACTCCTTGGTGTTTGTGTCATGTCAAAATCTATCACACATGTCCTAAGAAAAAAGGTGTTCAAAACAGAGAGAGATACAACTAATAACTGTAGCTTATAGTATAGATATACATGTATATATAGGAGCATTTTCTTTGATTGTCCCCTACTACTGCAATTTGGTGGTGACTGTAAGTGAAAATGGAGGTGATCAATTTGCTGCTCTCACTGATCCTTTCAGTGTTGGTGTTATCAGTGTTGTTCTTGTTGTATCAAACTCGTTCTCCTAAAGCAATGGAAGGCATCCCTGGAAGTCTTGGTTGGCCAATTGTGGGAGAGAGCTTCTCATTCCTCTCTGACTTTTCGAGTCCCTCGGGAATCTTTAGCTTCATGAAGAAGAGGCAAAAGAGGTAACAATTTAGTAACATCAAAACATGGAACTGAGTTTAATTTTGCATCAGTATCAGCTAAGGAATTTTAAGGATGTTCTTTTTCATTGGTCACTTCTTTTTTGTGACAGATATGGAATGGTTTTCAAGAGCTTTGTCTTGGGGAGATTTACCATCTTCATGACGGGGAGGGAAGCAAGTAAGATATTGTTAACTGGCAAGGATGGTATTGTGAGTTTGAATCTGTTCTACACTGGCCAACAAGTTCTGGGCCCCACCAGCTTGTTGCAAACCACTGGGGAGGCACACAAAAGAATAAGAAGACTGATTGGTGAACCTTTATCAATTGATGGACTGAAGAAATATTTCCATTTTATCAACACTCAGGCAATGCAGACATTAGATCAATGGGAAGGAAGGAAAGTTCTGGTTCTTGAGGAGGCTTCTACAGTTGAGTTACACTAACTTTTCAAACAAGGAAAATTTCATATTTGGTTATGTTATACATTCATATTCCATGCTAAGTGTTTGAAATTTTGAATATTGCAGTTTACCTTAAAAGTGATTGGACATATGATCATGAGTTTAGAGCCTTCTGGGGAGGAGCAAGAAAAGTTTAGATCAAATTTTAAGATTATTTCTTCCTCATTTGCATCATTGCCTTTTAAACTTCCAGGAACAGCTTTTCATCGTGGCATCAAGGTAACAAAGTAGTTCAAAACTTTCCACAGAAGTAAACTGGTGCTTTGATTCATTTACTGTGATAACTTTACTATCCTTCACTCTGATTCATGCTATGAATGTGTGCAGGCTCGAGATAGGATGTATGAGATGTTAGATTCTACAATTTTGCGGAGGAGAAGTGGGCAAGACTTTCAACAGGATTTCTTAGAATCCTTAGTTATGAAACACAGCAAAGAAGATGGAGAAGAGGATGAAAATAAACTCACAGATAAACAATTGAAGGATAATATATTAACTCTGCTGGTTGCAGGCCATGATACCACAACTGCTGCTCTTACATGGCTCATTAAATTTCTTGCTGAGAATCCGATTGTTTTGGAACAATTGAGAGTGAGTTTTGAAGACCCTATACAGTCTTCTCCTTTCTGTGTTCAATGATTTTAAAGTTTAACTTCCTGAATTTTGCAGGAGGAACATAGAGAAATTGTGGCTAGAAGAAAAATTGGAACAGATCTTACATGGGCAGAGGCTAATAACATGCCCTACACAGCCAAAGTGAGTAACAATATTTTTAGCTTTTTTAGGTAACTAATTGATCATCAAATTTCACAGGTCACCAAGATTATTTATGATTCATGTTTCAGGTCATCAGTGAAACTCTCCGAAGAGCCACAATACTACCTTGGTTTTCAAGAAAGGCATCCCAGGATTTTGAAATTGATGGTATGGTATGCCAATACAAAATAGCCACATATGTCTATGTAAAGTGTGTTCCTTTGTGTGTGTTTGTTCAAACTTTTTTTCTCTGAATGAGAATCAAAGTTGATGTTAAATGTTGCAGGTTATAAAATTAAGAAAGGTTGGTCAATCAACCTAGATGTTGTTTCCATACACCATGACCCAGAAGTTTTCCCAGATCCTGAAAAGTTTGATCCCTCAAGATTCGATGTAATTTTCTTCCTGATATGAGACATTGCTGATACTTTGTTCTTCTAAGGACCCCAAATTTGATATTTTCAATGAATTTCAGGAACCCTTGAGGCCTTTCAGTTTTCTTGGATTTGGTAGTGGACCACGTATGTGTCCTGGAATGAACCTTGCCAAGCTTGAAATTTGTGTCTTCATCCATCACCTTGTCAACAGATACAAGTAAGATTTTATCAGATTCTGAATGATCAAGAGAATCACATTGAACACAGAAAATGGACAATGCTGCATTTTCCAAAACATCAATTATTACATTTTCTTATGTAACAGAATTTTTGTATCAGGTGGAGACCTCTGGAGGATGAAAATTCTGTCCAACCAACGCTTGTAAGGATGCCAAAGAACAAGTATCCTATTATAGTTGAGGCACTGTAACAAGTTTGCTGTAGCAACTACAAACAAGCAACAGAAGAAGAGACAGCAAAGAAAAATCTTGTGAAGGAATAGAATCGTTGTCTATTTGTTGTTACTTCACAGAGAGATCATGCTTCATGACTTTTGAGGAAAGAAACTAATCCTCAAAGAATAATTTGCATTTCGTTTTTTATATGTAAGCAAAGCTAGAACGGAAAGTAACTACAAATAATTGAGATCATTTTCAAATTTACAAATTCATGTTCACTTTGTTTCTCTCCATGTTTAATCATCATTATAAAAGTTCTTTGGAAAACGATTTGTTGACACCCAAATCTTTCTATTTTTTTACCACTTTAACCAGCACTAAACATGGTTTTTCATTTGCAATTTTTAATTTTCTTTCAAAATGAATTTTTCGTGTCTTCAAATAGAAACATTTCTTCCCTTCTCTTTATTTTGCAACCCAGAACGTTGAACCAAACACCTTTTTTCTTTAGTCTGAACTTTGGAAGCAGTAACCCAAGGTTTTGTTCTTCATTTTTTCCGTTCTTTACGCGTGCCATTACGGGTTTTGTGGAGACGAAGGTTGAAATTGATTTTTTCCTCACGAGAGATGGGGGCTTTTGTGCCATTACGTGTGCTTTCATATTTTTCGTCAACATTTTATTATTTTTCTTCGTCAACTATCAGGGCTTTTGCTATCATCGTCGTTTAGCGTTTGTAATATAGGTCTAGGTGCATTTGGAAAAAATTTGTCTAAAATATTTTTAGACTTAACTTATAACTAAAGACCAATAAACTTGTAACATACGAAGAAGTTTTTGCACAAAATAAAATTGACAGATTTGAAGTGCAAGAGAAAACACAATTCACTCCTTAATTAAAACGGTGGGAGAAAAAATTGATTGACACATCTTTAAACTTATCTTGCAACTAAAGAACGATTAATTTGTAACTTACAAAAAACTTTTTCACAAAATAAAATTGATAGATTTTGAAAGAGTAGGAGGAAACACAATTTCATCCCTACCTAAAATGGTGGACCTCACCTGTGCACACTAATACCACATCATATCCCACTTCTTTTAAACCAACTCTAGGTGCATTTGGGAGAAAACATGTCTGACACATTTTTAAACTTAACGTGCAACTATATTCTAATTAACTTATAATCCAGAAAGGAGTTTTTGCACAAAATAAATTTCTCAGATTTCAAAAGTGCAAGAGGAAAAACATGCTTTCAAAAGTGCAAGAGGAAAAACATGCTTGACACATTGGCTCACCCGGCTCACTAGCAAATAGTGTTTTTTGTTAAGTTGGGTTTTGCACTTGGGTCATATTAGGTTATTTTTTAGCCAACACGTACATAATTTGTAATTTTGTGATTTTGACTTGTATTGGAGTGTATTGAAGTTTATTTAGATTTTAATTAGAATTATAATTTATTTTTGATTGAAAAAAAATAAAAAAATGTATTTTTTTAATTAAGTGAGCCCATGAGCCAACCTGTTTAACCCACTAACCCGTGGTGGACCGGGTCGGGTTCAAATTTTTTTGGCTTACTAATAAGTAAGCCGAATTGGATTGGTTCACTAAGTGATCAACCCATGATAAGTCAAGTCGGACCGGACCGGGTTACGCATGTTGACAACTCTATATCTTCTATTATTTACCCTCAATTATTATTTTAAAATTTTATTATTTTATAAATAATTTATCTTTAATCGTTATTCTAAAAACAGTTCAATTATTTTAAAAACTACTGTTATTATTAATTATTTTATTTTTTAATTATTAATTAATTATTTGTAAATTAATTTATTTTTTATTTTTATATTTAACAACTATTTTAATTATTAATTATATATTTTTTATTAATCTTAATAAAAATAAAAAAATACGAACCCACAACACACGTGTGTTCCTAGTAATTCTATAAAGACATTATTAAATAATAATTAATTTTAAAGAAAAAATTATTTATTATATTAACTATGATATATATCATTTTATAAATTAAAAATTATTAGTAGGTGAAATATTGTTTATTATGAATAAAACATTATCATAATTTTGTGAATTGAAATTTAATTTTGCTAGTTATTATTATTAATTTTAATTTAAGATTTTTACTGTATAAAATACTATCTAATTTAGTTAACTACTATTTATTTGTTATTTCTAACATTGGTGCAGTATTATTGATTTTGTTGTAGTGTAAGAGTAGTGTAATTATTATTAGGTTCAAATTTGCATCTTAATAAGTATATATAGGAAAACACTTAAGAGATTAATCTTATTTTTAATAGAATCGATATTAAATGTATTATTAACCAGATTGCTAGTTTACGAGTTAATTTTTTTCCTACTATTTATTTCAATATTATCTAAAAGAGAATAAACCCCTTTATGATAGGAATGGTAAAAATAATACAGAAAGATTAGTCATCTGATTTCCATCATACAAATCAGTCACAATTTCCTTCATGACTTGTCTACTTGTGAATATTCAAATCAATTGATATAGATTAAAGGTTTATTTGATAAAAATGTAAAAAAAAAAAAAACTTATACAAATGAGTTAGTATATAAATTAATTTCGACTATATTACTAAAAAGTAATTTAAAATTAAAAGATAAGTTTATATAAATTTGAAAAAACTAAAAAATTATGAACTGTAAAAGAGAAAGAAATAACAATATAAAGAGGAAAAAAAATAACGAGACGAC
>Ga0214545_1007281_pt1 | contig 18613 bp, 12 predicted proteins | sample CNSS4metaG_FD_160064 | JGI IMG/M metagenome (GOLD analysis project Ga0214545, IMG submission 160064) | Root nodule microbial communities from cowpea collected in UCLA plant growth center, Los Angeles, California, USA - CNSS4 | ecosystem: Host-associated > Plants > Roots > Nodule | place: USA...
ATAATAAAACTATAAAAAAATTATTTAAAAATATTTCTATAAATATTTAATAAAAATGTCAATTTTATTAAGAATATCATCATAAGTTGTATACAAAGATTAAATTGAGTCTCAATCTAAGGAGGGACAATATTGCTTCACTTTTACAAAAATTGGGACTAAATTGAAACTAAAAACAAATATAGGGACCAAATTGAGTCACTTTGACACGTGGCAAAATTGTGAACTGACACGTGTCAAAAAGAAAAAAAAATTCAAAAAAAAAATTAAAAATTTAAAAAATATTAAAAAAATTCAAAAAAACCAGAAATTGACACGTGGCATTGACTTTAACACCGTCTGGTCAAAGTTAACGGTGAGGACCAAATTGAGTCATTTTTAAGAAAATGAGGACCAAATTGAGACAACGAAAAACGTGAGGACCAAAATGAAATTTCATGACAAATAGAGGGACCAAAAGGGTAATTAAACCTAATATTTTTATTACTAAATTTTGACAATTTTTTTTATAATATAATGTGTCAAAATGATAGACAAAATATTATGTGCAAAATCATCTGGTTAAATGTTGTCATACTCGAAAAATGACTTAATTATCATAATTCATTACAAAGTTGATTTTACGAAGGTGACTTAATTTTTCATATTTTTTTTTTCTTTTAGCTATACAAAATTGGAATGTCTAGTTGAGTAGTTTAATGTCTTTTATATATATATATATATATATATATATATATATATTATTAACTATTATTAAGAAGTTAAATAGAAGTTATGAAATTGAGCTAAACACAAGTTGCATATTCTTAGAGAGTTCTCTAATACAAAATCACGTCAAATTTAAATATTAAAAAAAAATATTTCAATTTTTTTTATATTTTACTATTTCATGAATAAAAATTAAACATAATACTTTTTTTGTTAATGTACCATTTTCTCCTGTCTTACTAGTCCTCAAAATTTGTATGTTCTTTAATATTTTTTTGTTGTAATTTAGATGATAATACTAAATGTCATCGTAAATATAATGACAATTTTATGTGTAGATTATTAAAATCCTATTATAATGTATTTAGAGACAAATTTTAGTTTGTTTTTCTCTGTTAGATAGACAAATATATATTAATTAATCTATATTTGTAATTTTGTAACGTAGTTTTTTTCTGGAATACACTAGTATAAAATAGAAAAATTATGTAATAAATTGTAAGTTGACAATTTTGTAGATATTAAAAATCATATTGTATGGATTGTTACGTCTAACCGATGTAATATTCCCTAGAATTAAAAAGAAAAGTATAAAAAAATATATTAATATGTTATTTTTAAAACTAAAACATTATATTACATTAGCCTATAGAGATCGATGTAATATATCTTTTAATGCATTTGATCTTTCTTCCTTTTAACGAAATGTATACGTTACTTTTCGTAAATTAGAATGAAAAATAGATAAAAATTAACGAAATGAACTATAACAAATGGATGCAAAGGTATAGAAACAGAGACAGAATAAAAAAAACAAATAAACTGAAATAAACAATAAACATAGACGAAAATGAAAACCATTAAGAACAATAAACAATGAACTTAAACCTATAACATGAGAGACAAAAAAAGAAAATTAAAAAGTGAAAAAATGTAATGCATGAACTGAACCATAAAAAAACACACAAACACAAAGAGAGACAGAGATGAACTAAAAACTATAAAAATCTTGAAAAAAGGAAAGGAAAAAAAAAGAAAAGAACGTAAACAATGAACTTAAACCTGAAAAAAGAGAGACAAAAATTGAAAAAATGAGAATGTAATAAATGAATAGAAAGCTATAAAAAGAGAGACCGAAATGAAAAAAACATTGTGAAAATGTCAAATAAAAATGTTACGCAATGTATACAACAAAATGAAAAACGAAAAAATGAATCAGTATTCACATCAGTATTGTTAAAATAAATATTTCTAACAATTTTATTAAAAATATATTTTTATTAGAAAATATCTTTAAAATATTTGTAGATAATGGTTTATAATATAATATTTAATTATTATATTTTATTGTATCGTTAAGATATTTAAAATGATATCTATATTTAGTTAATAATTTATTTTTAACATGTTATTATATCTATTTATTTTGATAACATAATCCATAAGAAACCTATAAATATGCATTACTCCCTAAGTCAATTCTCACGTTATAACTATTTTTATGTTTTTTCTATTCTCTAAACTCACATATTTAGATATTTAACACAACACATTTATGATGGAATTTGAGTGTCTACACCATTAATATATTTATCTATCAAATTAAATTTTGTAGGAAATTGTCTCATTGAAATTATATAATAAATAGGGTCTTAACATAATTTATATAACTCTGTACAAAATATCATTAAAGGAGGAGGATTTTGTATAAATCTTCAAAATTAAACTTTATCCATAAATAAAAAAAAAACTAAATAAATACATTCCAAAAAAATAAAGTATAATTCAAAATCAAAAAGAATCATTTTAATTTTATTTATTTTATAATTAATATAAAAATGGTTTAATTTAATATATATATATATATATAATTATTAATATACACAAATTTTTTTCTTAATAAGAAGTATTTTTAGCATGTTCACATTTATGTTATATTAAATTTAATATTTATTATTATCGTAATTTACTTTATGTCTAACATTTTATGTAAAAATTAATGGAGTTTATTCAATTCTATCAAAAATTAGTTTTTTATTAGAAATGGTTAATTAAATTAAAAAAAAGATAGTTATAAAATTTGAAAGATTAAATAATTAATAAAATAGTTTATATTAATAAATTGATAATAAAATGTGTATATGTTATTAATTGAATATTTAAAATTTATAATATTTGTTGTACCTACCCAGCCTAATAGATTATGCTAAGTAATGCAATCTAATAAGACTCGGTAGTCTCATCACCAAAATGATTGCAAAATATTCTAAGATACATCTATTGGAACAAATATTCACATATTAACGGTAGTTATAACGAATCTCTAAGTTGTTTGATTACGTCTTGATATTTTTTGGTATCAAATATTTACAGATATATGGTATATCACGTAAGGTGCTACATTATTATTATTATTATTATTATTATTATTATTATTATTATTATTATTATTATTATTGCTTATTTGAGGTAAGTTGTTATTTTAATAATATTATTTTATATTACATTACTTTTTCATCATATGGATCCAAGGCTCAAAAGGTCCTATAAATACATCTAGTAGGAATACACTATCTCATATTCATTATCTCCTACTCTACAAGATTCAAACTCTCTTACTGACTTGACTTGAGCGTAGGAAAGTCTTTTGCAAGTGAATCTTCACTTATGTTTCGATTCTCAAGGACATACATCAGGATTCTCCAATCCAATCATATCTTACTGCATGTCCAGAGATCCACACGCCAGATTTCGATAAAAATGCTAATAATTAATTCATAACCACTAAAGATTTAAAATATATAAATTATATCATATTATTTTAGTCTTACACAGTAAATTACAATTTTACTGTGTATATTTTCGTATTATAATTCGCTATCAACATATATTATATATGTTTATGCTAGTTAAGGTTTATATATATTTAACTATTAATTAGATCTATTAAATTATAAAGAAAATCTAACCATTAAATTTATGGAAATTTTGTCCGATATATAAGATATTTTAGATTACAATATTGTAATTGAGTACAGTATCTTAAATATTACTTGTAGGGCCGACTTTTAATTAAAGATTTTGGGCCCAACCTTAGTAAAAAGGGGTCCAAGTCAGTCACATGTTTCTTATTCAAAAATTTTTTCAGTTCCTTCACTCTAATTTTTTTCTTTCTCTACGTCTTCCATTATATATCAAACTCATTCTCCTTAGCCATTGTTCCACATATTTTCTTCGATTCTAACTCAGTTTCTACTACTTCTTAAAGCAGAGACTGAAATTAGAACTTTTGCGGAGTTCTCATTGGAACGAATACATCCTCCGGGTAAGTCAACCGCAACTTCACACTCTTTCATTTTTCACATTTGAAGTTTCATTTGTGTTGGAGCTCGATCAAGGTCTCATGTTTTCTTCTCCTATGTTCTTGCATGTTAACTTCCTAGGTTGTATTTGGGTATTTTAGTGCTTTCCACTCTGGTTTTCTTCCTCTCAAGTTAGTGTTAGTCAAGGTAAGGGAAGTTAGGGTTTTAAAACTTTTTTGAGAGTGTCTTGCATGTTTTTGGTCTTCAATCGTGCTTAAAATGTTGGTTTGATGTTTGTGGTTGTTTTTTTTTTATATAGTTTTGTTGTTTGAGATTTTTGGTTTTTTATATGCTGAAAACAGTGAAAACATGTTATTCTAGCTTAAGCAAGAATTTATAGCTTAAGCAAGACACGTTTAGCTTAAGCGATAATTTCTAGCTTAAGCAACAATTTCTAGCTTAAACAAGAATGACAAAATTTCACTTTGCTCTCTGTTCGAATTTTAGCTTGAATGAGAATTTATAGCTTAAGCGAGAATTTCTAGCTTAAGTGAGATTGGTCTAGCTTAAGCGAGATCAGTCTAGCGTAAGTGATATCAGTCTAGCTTAAGACTTGTGATTGACTGAGTTAATGCTAAAAATATGATGTATGAAGCCATGCATGGATGATGTGGCATTATTTTTACTTGTACTTGATGTATTTAGCTTGGGATGATAATTATTTTGAGATAACATGTGGAGTGTCGATGATAAAAAGTTTCAAGGAAAATTCTTGGTGAATGTGTGGTTAGTGTATGTCTTGACATATGAGATGTCTAGATTAGGAAGGGATTATGAACTCTAATAATCACTCACACTCACGTATAGTAGAGTGATTGTGTGGTGAGAGTGACAAGAAATCCCGATCTTGGAAGGTGTTTGAGCCTAAGACATATTGTGATTTACCTTGTGATTGATTGGATAATAACCCCTTGTGGCTAAACTCTATAGAGTTTAGAAATCAACGCAGATGCATACTTCCTTATAATTTTATATCAAGCGCATAATCCGGATATCTAATCAATAGTCAGTTGGGTGTTTAATTGAGTGAAAACTTTGTGAATTAATGTTTCTTTTCTCCATGTATGTGTTTCTTGGGTGATGTATATGTGGAGACTCTTAGTGATCATCAAGACGGTGAAGATGTTGCTGTATAGTTTAGGCATGTTGGTTATTGTTCTTTTGAGCATCTTTTGGAAAAATTGGTCTTATGTAATTCATTGCTTCTTGAACAATCTTTTGCCAATCTATTTTATGTTTTAAGACATGTTTATGACATTGTTTTGTGTCTATGGTACTTGTGTTTTAAATGTATTTTGGGATAACTATAATTGTGAATTCTCATGTACTTTATGTCGCGTGCTCTATCTTATTATAACATATAATGTTTTGTTCATTAGAATTTATCTATTAAATGAGATGTCACATTATTTTTATTTTATATATTTTTTTAGGAAAAAAGTATAAAGAAATGTCTATATATTATGACAATTTTTATAAGATGTTTTATATTATAATATTGTATATTATTTTTATTTTATACATTTTAATAAAAAAATACAAAGGAATGTTTACCTATTATGATAATTTTTTTTTTGGTGTATAGACTTAAACATTTTATTCTTTAACCTTTAATATTTATATTTAAAAGTTGTACATCTTAGTTTTCACAAAAGTTATTTTCGTATAGTTTGGTTTCTTTTATTAGTTTTTTTGGGTTAAATATGTTTTCGGTCCTTTAAGTTTCAGCGAAATTTGGAATTAGTCCCTTATCAAAATTTTTGACCAATTTAGTCCTTCATCTCTCAAAATACGTGAATTTAGTCCTTTTAACCAAATTTTGTTAAGTTTATCTGATGTTTCAAGCGCATTTCATGATAGTATTTAAATTATTTACATTATTTGACATATTTTTGCTTCAATGTTAACTTAAATACTATCATGAAATGCGCTTAAAACGTCAGATAAACTTAACAAAATTTGGTTAAAAAAATTAAATTCACACATTTAGAATGAAGGACTAAATTGGTATAAAGTTTTGATGAGGGACTAATTTCAAAATTTACTGAAACTTGAGGGACCAAAAACATATTTAACCCTAGTTTTTTTATCTCTTATATAAAATATAAGAAAATATTGCAATATCTAAATTCGTTTGATATTTTAAATATACCTAAATTGAATTTTTTAAAAAAGAAAACTTAAGAAAAACGTGAAAAATTACAGAAAAACTGAATTAACTCCTTTACTTTTATCTATAACAATGAAAACGGTTGAATATTTTTATTAATAAAATTATAATTATAAAAAATACAAATATATTTTATAATGTTATTATAAATAATTTATATTTTATTATAATTTTTTTAATTTAAGAAAAACTGAATTAAAAATAATTAATTTTAAACTTTTTTATAAAATTAATAAACAATTATTCCAAATAACAATATATTTTATTATTTCAGTTTTATTATTTTATAAATAATTTATTTTATCTATTATTTTAAAAAAAGTTTACGTGCATATTTTTTTTTCATTTCACATTTATTAAATATTTTAATAATAATTATATATTTTTTATTGATTATAACTTAAATTTTTGTAAAAATTAAAAAATCAAACACACATTGTTTTCACGCTAGTAATTATAAAATAAATATGAATAAGATTCACAATTTTATTAGATATCATTTTTATTTATATTTTAGTAAATTTTTGATTAAAAATTATAAAATTTAAAAAATATCAAGTAAAACAAATTATATTTAAAAAAGTCACTGAAACAATAAAATTAAAGTAAATAATATTTTAATTTAAGAGAATTTGATTTGAAAGGTATCACATAAATATATTTTAATATATTAATATATAAAAATATTTATATAACACCTTAGAAGATTGAAAATAAAAGAGAATAAAAATAAAATATCTTTTATTTTTTCATCTTCTTTCTATTATAATAATGTTTTTGTTTAAAAAAGTATAACAAAGAAGCAAAAATGATACTAATGAAGAAGAGGATGCAGAAAAGCAGATAATATAGGAAGCCCAGAAGAACAGAGGCCGAGAGAATAAGAGTGCAAAGTTTAGGGTTTGCCTGTGCGGCATGAGTCACCGGGGCATGGATGACGACGATGATGATTACATGGAGGACGAGCAGGTCGCAGACTTCGAAGAGGAGGATGACCGCCGAGGGCGCGGTGGCGGCGGAAGGAAGCGCAGAAGATCTGGTTTCATTGATGATGACGCTGAGGAGGTAGATGAGGATGATGAGGAGGAAGATGACGATGATGAGGATTTCGATGCCCGAGGTGGTCGTAGGCGTCAATACAAGAAGGTTTCAGCTTCTAATTTTTTTGATGAGGAAGCCGTGGTGGATAGCGATGAGGAAGAGGAAGAGGAAGAAGGCGAAGACGGTGCGTTTCTTTTTTCTTCTTTTTTCTCTGCTAATTTTGTTCGTGATTAGATTGGATGATTGGATATGAACCTGGATGTATAATATTAGGGTTGGAACTTTGAATTTATGGTTTGTTTTCTAGTTAGGGTGGCTGTGGGTGATTTTAAACTTGATTAGGCAAATGTTATTCAATCCCTTCCTGGCGGATCCATAGTATGGATTGTCTGCTATTCAAATCGATGCTGTGGATCATATTTGACTGACCACCTATTGTTGGATCAGTGGAAAACTGGGTATGGAAGGAGATATTGAAATAAATTGTGTTTAATTGAATGTATTGTGAATGGAAGGTTACCTTTGTTGAGTTGGTTTCTTAATTGTTATGAGTATGAAGTCATACTCCTGTGGTGGGTTTTTGGAGGAATTAGAAGATTTAGACTATTTTTCCACTTGATGAAACTGAGAATCAATCTTGTTATTTATGGTTTTGCTTGTGATAGAACATCAAATTTGAACTGAAAACATTTATTGAAACAAGATGAGATTACATACTCCAGTGATGGTTTTCTGTGTGAGCATATAGTATTTATACCCTCAAACTTGCTAACAGAACAGTAAAGCTGCACTTTGCATACTTTTCTTAAATTACAAAAACAAACTACATAGCATTTGAATCCTCTCTCTGCTCTATCTTTGCATAAAATATATCTATTAGTTATATAGACAAGTTAACAACTGTTGAAACATCCAGACTTCATTGTGGAGGGTGGAGCTGATCTACCAGAAGAAGATGATGGGAGAAGGATGCGAAATAGGCGTATGCTGCCGCATCACCAAGAAGATCATGAAGATCTTGAAGCTGTGGCCAGAAGCATCCAGGAACGTTATGGAAGGCGCCTAACTGATTATGATGAAGAAACGACAGATGTAGAACAACAAGCTCTTTTGCCATCTGTGAGAGATCCAAAGCTTTGGATGGTCAAATGCGCAGTATGTCCCTATCTTTTTTTTTTTTTTTTTTGTGTAAATGTCCCTTTTTCTTGCAACATTATTGGAGCATGTCATGTATTTTCTGTTTTCTCATTAGATTGGTCGCGAAAGAGAAACAGCCGTTTGCCTCATGCAAAAGTACATAGATAGGGGATCTGAATTGCAAATAAGATCAGCTATTGCTCTTGATCATCTCAAAAACTATATATATGTGGAAGCAGATAAAGAAGCCCATGTGAGAGAGGTAAATGTCATGTAATCTGGTTCATACATAGCCATGTCTGTATGGATTAAATTGTGTTTTTAAATATTATGTATATGTTTCCAGGCTTGCAAAGGTCTACGCAATATATTTGGCCAAAAAATTACTCTGGTCCCAATCAGAGAAATGACAGATGTTCTGTCAGTCGAAAGCAAAGCAATTGATCTGGCCAGAGATACTTGGGTTAGAATGAAGATTGGGACATATAAAGGGGACTTGGCCAAAGTATGTATCACATCTTAGAAAATTCATGATACCATCCATTTTGTTTTCTGTATTACCATCAAATCCATTTTGTTTTCTGTATTAGCATCAAATGTCTTTTGTATGTCTTTTGTAGGTAGTGGATGTTGATAATGTGCGGCAGAGAGTTACTGTTAAATTAATTCCAAGGATAGACCTACAGGCTCTTGCAAATAAATTGGTAAGGAATGTTGCAATTTTTTTGTTAAATTAATGTATTTTATTTGTCCAGTGTTTAAATTCCTTGGAAGGAATAGCCTGAGTCTATTTTTTTATACATATGACTTGTCATGCAGGAAGGTAAGGAGGTTGTGAAAAAGAAGGCTTTTGTTCCTCCCCCTCGATTTATGAATGTTGATGAAGCAAGGTATTGCTGGTTGTCTCTATTATGTGGCTGAAAGTATTCTGTGTCTTGGAAATCTGTTCTTGATCTGATTAAATTTGTTCTTTCTATTCAGGGAACTGCATATCCGTGTGGAGCATAGACGTGACACATATGGTGAACGATTTGATGCAATTGGGGGCATGATGTTCAAAGATGGTTTCTTATACAAAACCGTATCAATAAAATCCATCAGTGCTCAGAACATCAAACCTACTTTTGATGAGTTGGAAAAATTTCGTAAACCGGGTGAGAGTGGAGATGGTGATGTGGCTAGTCTTTCAACTTTGTTTGCGAACAGGAAGAAAGGTCATTTTATGAAAGGTGATGCCATCATTGTTGTTAAGGGTGACTTAAAGAACCTTAAGGGAAAGGTGGAGAAGGTGGATGAAGACAATGTTCATATAAAACCAGAAATAGAGGGACTCCCAGTAAGTATGAATGAATTAACTAGTCATCCTTGTATGGTGCCAATTTTGTATATGATTAATGATTAATTGATCATTTCATTATTTTGTCAGAAAACTATTGCGGTAAATGAGAAGGAGCTGTGTAAATATTTTGAGCCTGGAAACCACGTTAAGGTTGTTTCTGGCGCGCAAGAAGGGGCTACAGGCATGGTTGTGAAGGTGGAACAACATGTCTTGATTTTAATATCTGATACAACAAAAGAACATGTGAGTTTTGTGGTATAAAGGTGTGTTAATTTTTATTTTTGAATTATATTTACTGCATAAATGACATAAAAATATCCTCTTTTTAGATTCGTGTCTTTGCAGATGATGTTGTAGAAAGTTCAGAAGTAACGACTGGAGTTACTAGAATTGGAGACTATGAACTTCGTGACCTTGTATTGCTTGAGTAAGCTTTGCTCGAGATTATTGCATATTCACCTAACCCCTTAGATATAGTTCAATGTTTCTCATTTCTATTTTCTCTTTAATATGTGCAGTAATATGAGCTTTGGTGTCATAATACGTGTAGAAAGTGAAGCATTTCAGGTCAGTGCCACAAGGATTCAAAATTTATTTTATTAAACTTTTGAGATTTGTTATTATATTAATTAATGTCTATTGCTATTTTAGGTTCTAAAGGGGATTCCTGACAGACACGAAGTTGTGCTGGTTAAATTAAGAGAGATCAAATGTAAGATAGATAAGAAAATAAGTGTGCAAGATAGGTATAAGAATACAGTTTCATCAAAGGATGTTGTCCGGATTGTTGATGGTTCGAGTAAAGTAAGATTCTGTCTTTTGACTAGATTTAGCTTTGAAAGATAATATTTTTATATTTATTTATTTATTTGTTTGTTTTTTCTGGCTAGGGGAAACAAGGTCCTGTGGAACACATATATAGAGGAATATTGTTCATCTTTGATCGCCATCATCTTGAACATGCGGGCTTTATATGTGCTAAGGCCCAATCATGTGTGGTAGTGGGAGGTTCACGCTCCAGCGGTGACAGAAATGTAACCAATTTTCCTATTGTAATTTTTGTGAATGTTTTGTTATTGGTTTTAGCATTGTGATAGTGTTTTACATAATTCATTCCTTTCTTCCTCTAGGGTGATGCCTACTCAAGATTTCCCACTCTTAGAAATCCAAGTCGTATTCCACCATCCCCAAGGAGGTTTCCTCGTGGAGGGCCAATGGATTGTATGTCTTTTTTTTCATGTTTATATGGAACCAATCTATCAATTTGTTGCACATTTCCTTAAGTAACTTGGTTGATGTTAATTTATTTGGATGTGATATAGCTGGAGGGAGACATAGGGGTGGGAGGGGGCATGACGGTTTGGCAGGTACAACTGTTAAAGTGCGTCAGGGTCCATATAAAGGTTATCGTGGGCGTGTTATAGATGTTAAAGGCACATCAGTTCGTGTTGAGCTTGAATCTCAAATGAAGGTTGTAACAGGTACGTCTTTGTGAAGAAAAAACTGTATCGTATGTATTTTGGTATTTGCATGGTTGCTTACCGTGTGATTTGCAGTTGACCGCAACCATATATCTGACAATGTGGCTATAACTCCATATCGGTAAGTTTTATGTAAATGTAATTTATGATTCCAAGCATGCAATGGAAGATGTTCAATCCTCTAACTTTTATATGTTCTTCCAGTGATACATCTCGCTATGGAATGGGAAGTGAAACCCCAATGCATCCTTCTCGGACTCCCTTACATCCATATATGACTCCAATGAGAGATCCTGGAGGTTTGTTTGATTTTATTGTAATAAATTTTCATTTCATCATCTGGTGGGATTAACAATCCAACTTGTTTTTTGACCGATGGTTATAATTCGTTATTGATAAATGTACTGCTGTTTATAGCAACACCTATTCATGATGGAATGAGGACGCCTATGCGTGATCGAGCATGGAATCCATATACTCCAATGAGTCCTCCAAGGTTTGTCCAATTAACATGGTTCCTTATTTAGTTTTATATACTGTTCTGAGTTTTATTTCACATAATTTTTGCTTTAATAAAAAGATTTCTTTCTTCCAATTTGTATATGAAAACAATGTCTTAGTTAATAAACTTCCATGTGGACATTGATGTTCCAAATAGAACTAACTAGAGCTAGAGGGTTATAAGGAATTTGTTAGTTAGAAACATTGTTATCTCTATACAGTCTGCGGCACTATTTAGTTAGTATATATGTGATGTATGAATTCTGATGGTGAAAAATGAAATTAGGGACAACTGGGAAGATGGAAATCCAGGCTCTTGGGGAGCAAGTCCACAGTATCAGGTTAGGAGATTTAGCAAACTTCAGATACTCTATGCAACTTCATATTAGGAACTGTGTTTATTTTCTTTTCCCTTTTCGATATTTTCAGCCTGGAAGCCCTCCATCACGACCGTATGAAGCCCCAACTCCTGGTGCTGGTTGGGCTAGCACACCTGGTGGAAATTATAGTGAAGCTGGAACACCTCGGGACAGTTCTGCCTATGGTAACACTACTTCCCGCCCTTTCAAAACAATAGTATATACATTTTTATTTTTGTGCTAATACTCTATTCTGGGGATGGGTGTTGTATTTTTCGCAGCTAATGCTCCAAGTCCATATTTACCATCAACACCTGGTGGGCAGCCTATGACACCAAGTTCAGCATCTTATCTTCCGGGCACTCCTGGAGGACAGCCTATGACTCCAGGCACAGGTGGTATGGACATGATGTCTCCAGTTTTAGGTAAGTTTGTTTTTTCAATCTTATGACACATATTTATTTGATTTTTGTTGCTTATCTATTCAGCTGTCCATTTGGTTACATAATCAAACGTTTCTTCATCTATCATAGTAAAATAACTCATGAGTTTGGTCCTTCAAATGAAGGACAACTAGCTAGGTGTCTCATTGATTATACTTTCTTATTTGTTATTCTACACTTGTTATGTTGCATATACTATGAAGATGATTATTACTCCGCATATATTATATAGTCTGGCATTTTGTTTCTCATCTCATTTGATAGTCGAAGATGGAGTGGTTATTTTTGTTTTTGCCATATTTGCTTTGATGGTTTTTGGTTCAATTATTTGCATTTCTGTTACGATTGTTTTAGTTCAAAGGCCATCTCCTTAATCGAGTCTACCGCGGAGACGTCATCCCCATGTGGATAATTGTGCTTAATTCAGTTGGATCATCCTTAAAATTTTATAATATACATCTGTGCTGGTTTAATGTTTTTGCAGGTGGGGACAATGAAGGGCCATGGTTTATACCAGATATATTAGTCAATGTACACAGGGCCGGAGACGAATCTGTTGGAGTTATAAGAGAGGTTCTTCCGGTATGATGACCTAATAACTTGCTTTTATATTTGTACGAGTGGATCTCCAAGTTGAGACGATATATGCCAAACAAAATCTTTCGAAGCTGTGTTCTCATTCCATTTGTTGCTTGATTCCGTCTAATGATCTTAATGACGGTAGCGTTTTTTTTGTTTCTTCAGGATGGCTCGTACAAGGTAGCACTTGGATCTAGTGGTAATGGTGAAACGATTACCGCCCTTCCTAATGAAATGGAGGCTGTGGTACCAAGAAAATCAGACAAAATAAAGATTATGGGTGGGGCATTACGTGGTGCCACTGGCAAGTTGATTGGTGTAGATGGTACTGATGGAATTGTAAAGGTAGATGACACGTTGGATGTCAAGATTTTAGACTTGGTTATTTTGGCAAAATTAGCTCAACCATGATAAGTTTATGTAGAGATGGTACTTAATGCCATATCCTCTTTTTGTCTCAACTGTTGCGAGCGCTTTTGCCTGTCTGTCTATATAATATGCTCCCTGCAGTGCACCTTTGTTCGCTCAACTTCAACTTGGTTAGGTTAAGTTGCATATGTCAATCTCCCTCTGCAGATGGATGCAGATATTCATATTTACTTCTTCCAAACACTACTTGTTTGTCCCTTAATATTAGGGAAACCTGAAAAAAGAAAAATGGGGATGGTATCTTGAGGCATCACTAACGAGAATCGATGTACCAGTATATCTTTTGATTGAGTCGCATAAAAAAAATCCAGAACATTTTGGAAATATTGTTTCTGAAAAATATTTTCTCAAGTTTTAAAATAGAAGTGATTATTTTTAAACAGTTTGTTTAAACATTTGTTCGTTTGATGGTTTTTTTTCCTTTTTCTGTTTCTGCATGACACGATTAACTCGATGATGTGTTTTTTTTTTCATATCCTGTTTATTTGTTTTTTTTGTTGAAAAATTGAAAATAAAATATTATTTTATCTATATAAATTTGTAAAATGAAATCTATAATAATATATAAAGAGAATTTTCTCTTTTCACGTCTTAAAATTTTAATTTTATCTTTTAAAATATAATTATTTATTAAATTTTTGAAAATTGACTTGTTAATTTTAATTATTTTTGTATTTAGATTTCAAAATTTTAATTTTATTTTTTAAAATATAATTATTTAATAAAATTGTTTATAAATTTTTAATAAAGTTGTTTACTAATATAATATTATGTATATGTAAAAAGTGTGTACATATAAACAAGATAATATCTTGTGTTTGTGTTTGTGTTTATGTTATATTTATAAAAGACTTTTAATATATATTTTTTCTAATCTATTTATTTTTATAATTTGAAAATACATGTAGAGTGAAGTAAAAAATTACTCTTTAGATAGTAACTTTGTTCATTTTAAGGTTAATATTTTCTTTTAATGTGCATGCTTTACCCTTCTAAGAGTGACCTTGGTTTTGAATTTGATTTGAGAAAAATTCTTAGGCAAAGATTTATTTTGTGCTTTACTTGTTATTTGCTTACAAAAAGAATGGTTCTTGGTATATCAGACTTTGTTCTTGTGTATAATAAATTTGAGTATGTTTTATTCTTTTTACATGTCATTCACTATTTTAGGGTTAATTATGTTTTTCGTTCCTCAAGTATTATGCAATTTTGTTTTTAGTCCCCCAATTACTGTTTGTTCCAATTTGGTCCTTCATGTTTTGAAATGATTGGAAATAGTCTTCCTTTTTGGACGTCGTTAGATTTATTTGACACCTGGCAAACAGACTGCCACATATGGATCCCGTTTTAAGCTGTGTAAGTAGACTGTGTGTCTGCACGTGCTAATTAAAGAGAATCACATCCAAATAAAAGAGGGATTGAGAGAAGTTTGAAACCCTAAAATTGAAATTTGAGAATTGGGGCTTCGAGAAAGTGAGGAATTGGTGCATATCGTCACTGGGCAGACAAAGTTTGGCATAGTTATTGCGTTCTTCATTGATGAAGAGTGGTAGCAAAGGGTTTCCATGTACGCCGCGAAATACGGGTTCGAAAATGTCGCAAAGTTGTGCGTCATCTTCAGAAATGTCATCCAAAGTCTGTGGGTGTGGGGAAAGATTGTTGCTCCTAAAGGCATCTACTGTGAAAAACAAAGGAGATTATTTTGGAGATGTCGAAATTGGGCTGTAAGTTTCAAATTTCGTGACTTTTATTGGATGTTGCTTTTGTATTTGTGGTAATGGTTTCATCTTTTTCTTTTGCAGACCAATTCACATTGTAATTACTTTGGGTTGATGACGAGGAATTCGATTTTCAAGGGAAAGAAACTGAAAGTGAAGCCAGTGGTGGAAAAAGAGTTGATGGTGGGAAAAAAGGTGAAGAAGATGAAGTTTCTTTGAAAAGGGAGAAAATTATGCTGGATTTGATGAAGAAAAATGAGAAGTTGAAGATGAAATTGCAACAAGAGAAAAAAATTGGGACATTCCTGTTTATTTTATTTGTGATATCGTGGGTCTCAACAATTGTAATGTTGTTCATGTTGTTGTTCAAAATTAATTGTAATGTTTGAGATTACTGTAGTGGGAAGTGTTTTGTAGTTGTGATAATGGTATTATTGGAATTGTAATGGAATTTCAAACATTTGGTTACTGTTATGTCTTAGTATTTGCAATGAAAATGGAACTTGTAGCTGTGATTATTATGCGTTTACTGTTATCATTAATCTCAGATTCTAGAAATTTTGCTTAATACCAGATTCAGCATATTGAAACAAAACTCACGGGAAATAATTACATCATGATTTACTGATAAAACAAAGTGGTCTAAATTGTTTTCATTCATAAACAATAAAACGTTATCCAACACTAGCTGTCAATTAAGTGTAGCAGACAAATGGTCCCTAATTGTCAATACAATAATCCAATAGTTCTGCAATCAAAAAAGTAGTTAACTTTCACTATGCCCAATATTCTAAAATAGTGGTCCACTACCATAATGCACTGTATTCCAGAAAAGTGGTCCACCATACAAAAAAGGCAACAAAAAAACTTGATTCTTTCACATTCACGTCGGTTGTGCTGAAGTTGCAGTACTTGCTTGAGACCCTAAAACCCGTGTTCCCATTCTTCTTCTCCTTATGGTGGTTCGTGCTCTTTCTCCTTGGTTGGTGGCTGCTGCAACCCGTGGTGTGGATCTGGTTCTACTGGTGGAGCTAAGGTTTGATGTTCCTGCAGTGTTGCTTGTTGCACTACCAGTTGTATGCATCTGTCCCTGCCAATTTGGTATGAATTAAAGATTCAGAAGTTGTATTTAGGAAGGAAAGAAATTGTAAATAGTACAGATGTGTGTTTACCTTTCTGTTTTTGATTCCCCTTCTACAACTTCTTATGTTATGGCCTAATTGTTTACACTTGCTACATTTGATGATGGTATTCTTCTTTGATAGTTTGGAATGGCTGACATGTTCATCAGCTTCCCTTCTTCTTTTTTGGTCTCCCAGGTGGAGTCTTGTAAATGGGTGGCAGTAGTTCAGGTTCATTAGTTTTTGCTAAAGTTGTTGTCCATTGATTGGGGTAATTTGAGGGCCATAGGAAGCCTGGTAGGCATCCCTTTTGTAATAAGCATGAACATAATCCTCTGGGTTTTCTACCTTGTAATTAATGGCTGCCACAACATGCCTACAAGGTATACCTACTAAATCCCAAAAATAACAACTACAACTATGGTTACTTAAATCAACAACAAATTTTTCCATAGTGAACCCCTGCGTCACTTCAAACTTAGAATCCCCTGCCCATACAGGAAGCCAATTCCCACTTTTTTCTATTTCCCTGTCCAGCCTTTTCTGTGGTTTAGGCATCACAGTTCCTGTATATGCATTCACTTTCTCTCTAAGGGTTGCAAACCTACTCATTATATATGATCTAATCCATTCCATCATAGTAATTATAGGTTTATCCCTAGCCAGTAAAATAGTACTATTAAATGACTCTGACAGATTATTCATCAAGACATCACATCTTGGATACATGCCGAATGCATGTTTACACCAAGACTCCCTAGGAATGGCAACTAACCAATTAAAAGCATCAGGGTTGATGTTTCTCAACTCACCCATCTTTTTTTCCCATCCTACATAGTATGTTGTCTTTGCTGCTCCCATCATCAAGTCCTTGATCACAACACCACCACCAAATTTCTTCTTGAAATTGCTATATAAGTGTCGCAAACAGAAATGATGCTCCACTCCATTCAAGATTTCCTCAAATACCGTCATTAGGCCCTGCACAAATTTAATTCAGAGGTAGAATTAGATATCAATTTGACATTCCAGATTAATTTAAATCAGAGTTTACTTTCCACTATGGTAGTTACCTTTTGTTGATCTGAAATAAATACCCATCTATGATTTCCAATGTCCCCAATATCTTCTAACAGCAATGTAAAGAACCACCTCCAAGTCTCCTTGCACTCATTTTATACTACTGCAAAAGCCAGCGGATAATATTGATCATTCGGGTCCCTACCCACTGCAACCAACAATTGACCACCATATGCTGTCTTCAAGTGGCAACCATCCACACCTATAAAGGGTCTGCATCCAGCCAAAAACCCTTGCTTACATCCATCTAAACACATGTAAAAACAACCAAACCTAGGTGGCAGAGTTGGTTGGGGTTGATTTATCTTAATCTTGAAAGTTCCAGCATTCACTCTCAATAATTCAGCCACATAGTCAAATACAACCATACACGAACCAAAAAATGGAACCAAACCAGACCAAGAATCCAAAAAAAACATGAAGGAATAAACTTACCTTAGGTCGCGATTCTACTCTTCAATACTTGAATCCCTTACATCAACCTCTCGATTCTACTCCCGATTCTACTCTTCAATGCTTTAATCCTTATCCTCAACCTCCCGATTGTTGTGTAATGGTTTAATCCCTTCTCTCAAGTCCTCGATTGGTCTGTGCAACGCTTTCGTTCAGACAAAATAACTCTCCCACTCAAGATATGACCTTTCCTCTCTTTTTAATTTGAACAACGTCCTTCTCTTTTAATTCAGACAACTTAATTAAATAACACAACCCACTTAATTCAGACAAAATAACTCTCCCACTGAAGAAATAACATTTTCGTTTTACTTAATTAAAACTTCTCTTTAATTAACACGTGTAGAAACACAATCCACTTACACAGCTTAAAACGGGATCCATACGTGGCAGTCTGTTTGTCAGGTGTCAAACAAAATTAACGGCGTCCAAAAAGGAGGACTATTTCCAATTGTTTCAAAACATGAGAGACCAAATTGGAGCAAACGGTAATTGAGGGACTAAAAACAAAATCGCATAATACTTTAGGGACGAAAAACATAATTAACCCACTATTTTATAATAGAAATTATGTTAATATCCTTATTGAAACTATTTGTAAACTTTATTAATGTCTTTGTTGCACATACCATAACATCTATGTTAGAAAGGTTTAAGTTATTAAAAGGATCACATATAATAGTGTATATATA
>Ga0214545_1007285_pt1 | contig 18605 bp, 13 predicted proteins | sample CNSS4metaG_FD_160064 | JGI IMG/M metagenome (GOLD analysis project Ga0214545, IMG submission 160064) | Root nodule microbial communities from cowpea collected in UCLA plant growth center, Los Angeles, California, USA - CNSS4 | ecosystem: Host-associated > Plants > Roots > Nodule | place: USA...
AATAATTAATTTAACAATAATCTCTAGATAACCAATGAAGAATCTTATTTAGAAAAAGCAATGGAATTGACCTATTTACTATTACTGTGTTTACAATCTTCCGTGTCATTTTCTTTGCATATCAAAAACCCCCTATTTTTATAATTGCTAGTTTTAATTGCATTTTTAAGAATCAAATATTTGAGATCAATTCCGTATTCGTTGTGAGACGACTCAGGGTTATCTTAACCCTAACTATTTTGTTCACTACTAACTGGCAATACTGAAGTTGCTAAAGTAGTGGTAATTTGATCGCCTAACGACAGCGATATCAGTCCTCTATCTGCTTCTTGAGCTCTACCAACTCTGCCTGAGCCATACGATACAGAGCAATCGATACTGGCCCGGCTCCAGGTACCAAATCAATCGAGAATTCCACTTCTCTACTAGGGGGTAATCCTGGTACTTCCTCTAGGAACACGTCTCCAAATTCTTGTACCACCGGTATGACAGACTTCATCTCCTCTCCCTCCACCTCTAGGTATGTAAAGATCAAGAAACAATGAGAACCGTCCTGTAGTTCTTTCGTAACCCCGTGAGGCGATAACAACTCAGGCTCCTCTGAGTTGGGGAATAATAACCTCTTCTCTCGGCAGTCTATAAGGATATGATTGGTAGAGAGCCAATCCATCCCTAGGATCACTTCCAACTCCTGTAGAGGTAGGCAGATCAGATTCACTTTGTACCTGCGTCCTTCTACCTCCACTAGACACCTAGCACACAAGGACAATGTCCTGACCAATCCCGATGCCAGAGTAGATACCACAAGGTCACATTGCAGTTCACAAACCGGCAGACCCAACCTTTGCACACAAGTTTCAGACACAAAAGAGTGTGTCGTTTCAGAGTCATACAATACACATGTAGATTTACCAACAATCACACATTGACCCATGACAAGGTTACCTGAGCCTGTTGCCTCGGCTCCAGTCATGGCGTACACTCTGCCCGATGCTGGAGGCTTGTTGCCTCCCCTCCTCTACTGATTCTGGGCTGGGGCTAGGACTAGGGTACGCGTCATTGTCCTCATGAGGGTGGGGCAATCTCTGCCGAAGTGGCCTTCCTTGCCACAATTGTTGCACCTCTTGAAGCCTGCGAGTTGAGGGCAAACATTCCTCTTGTGCGGTCCCCCACACTAATAACACTGAATCATGCCTTGCTGAGAAGAGGGTTCCCTAGACCCCTGAGACTGGGAATGAGGCCTAATATAGGGTTTCCTCCTCTCCTCGTGCCTATGCCTGGACCCAGATGGTCCTCCCACCCTCTACTGGTGTGAGTGCTGAGTTTCCACTTCCACTTTCATCTTCTCCATAACCCTAGCCTTCTCCACCAAGGCTACAAAGTCCTTGATGGATAGCGGGGTCACCATCAGCCGAAGATCTCCACGGAGATCGTTCTCGAATTTCTTGCATCGCCACTCTTCATCTAGTGGCATGGTGTAGAAACGACTGAGATGCTTGAACTTTTTCGCATACTCAGCCACAGATTTGCTTCCTTGGGTCAACTGCAAAAACTCCACCTCTTTAGCATATTTGACGCTGTCGGAGAAGTACTCAGAGAGAAACTTTCTCCTAAAGAACTCCCAAGTAACTGGTTCCTGCCTCTCTTCCATGATGGACTTCATACTGATCCACCAGTGTTCAGCCTCACCTGTGAGCATGTACACCGTGAAGGCTAATCTACTATCCTCGGGGCACATCTTAGCATAAAAAATCCTCTCAATGTCCTTCAACCATTGGTCTGCGACATCTAGACTAGTCTTCCCATTAAACTTAGTCGGATGGTGCTTCAGAAAGTCTTCCAAACTCCATTCCCGATGGAGAGGTCTCGGTTCAGGACCGTGGACAGGGGCAGTGGTCTTGTTTTCCTCCAACTGACGGAGGGCCTCCATGTGTTGACGGTGAACGTCCTCAGCAGCCACCCTAGCAGCTTCCATCTGCTGCATAACCAGCTGCTGCTACTCAAGTGAGGCCACTTGTCGCTGCATTGATGCTTCATGTTGTTGTATCATTGCAGTACTCTATTGTGCCATAGTAGCCACCATCGCTTCTATCGCCCTGGCGATGTCTGGTGCATCACCCTGAGAAGGCTGAGAGTTCCTACGTTGAGGTGCCATGTCACTAACACACAGGAAAAACAAGAGTTAGACTTGATTAGCTGAGAGCTTAGCTAGCAACACAAAAGTTAACTACGCAGGCACACTAGACCATAGATCCTAAGGGTCGACCGCTCTGATACCATAAATGTAACGTCCCAAAAACTGAATAACCTCGATAAATAAAACCTCATTAGGGTATGAAAGTATACAATACGTTGGACATACCCAGATTACAAGAAAAGGGGGCACCACATGGCCCAACCAGATATGTACTGAAAGAAACAAATAAAAGCACTAGGCCTTGTTCAAACAATAAGAGCATAAATAACATAAAATCCTCCAGTAGTGGGCCCCACAGTGGGCCCGACACCTGTCCAATCCATCAAGCTACAACATACCTATTACCATCACCACTGCCAGGGGTCCTCACATATGCTCACATCAATAGAATTGATGATCATTGCAAGGGAGGAAAACCACACACACAACCATACAAACAAGCGAAAGGGTAAGCTAGTGTACAAAATTCACACATTATAATAATCATCATTTAATCACATAATCAAGCACAATTGACGGAACGCTCACATAATACACCAAACCCCTTTCAACACTACAAGACTTGACTATCTGGATACGCACAATGAGGCACCACCCTCCCCTCAGGATTCATGGGATTAGGTCCTATTGCTGAGGCACCACCGGGCACTCCTTCACGAAGGGCTCGCGGAATTACGTCCGTAAGATGAGGCACCACCACGAGCCCCGCTACAAGGGTCATGGAATTATGTCCTAAACCACCATTACTCATACATTATCAATCAATCATGAAATTTCTATGCATACCTTTAACACGTCATTTAGTATGAGTGATCAACCATCAAATATATCTCATACCAAGCTCATTTCCAATTCATTTGTTCTCACCCATAACATACATAGCACATGCATATCCATCCCCTTTGTACTTAATAAGTCAATGAACCAGCCAATCAAACAACCATCAACATTCAAGAAACAAAGCATAGCAAAAACCCAAAAGAGGTCTCGCTCAAGCTGGAGTCCTCACTCAGGCGAGAAGAGTGCTCTCGCTCAAACAGCAGACTCTCACTTAGGCGAGACTGCAACAGTGGCTTCCTGAAAAATGTCGCGAACTCTCGCTTAGGCGAGACGGTTTCGCTTGGGCGAGACTGTTCGTCGCTCAAAATACAGCAGCTCGCCTAGGCGAGCGCTCGAGCAGAAACCTGAGCGAGTTCCCGCTTTTCTCGCCTGGGCGAGATGAGCTCGCCTGGGCGAGTATATCAGTTTCCACCACTGTTCCACGCATGCTCAAACACAGACTCACTCATGACAGCACCCAAAGCATTTTTACATCATCATAGGCAACATACTAGCACCAAAACTCGAAATAGAACCAACATATACAAAAAGTGAATCAAAACGCGAAGTCTAGCTTCCCTTACCTGGAACTAGCTAGAATTGGGGTTCGACTCCAACAGTGGGATGCAACAAAACAAGGAAGGGATGAGCGAGGTGGAACAGAACCACGGAATAAGTCTTAACATAAACTTACAACGAAACCCTAACTGGAAAAGTGAACAACGAAAGGGAAAAAGGCGTATGAGTCGCAGAGTACCTACGTGAATCAAGAAGATGAACTGAGCTCGCTTGATTGGGATAGAGTAAACCCTAGCAGAGCTTCTGGGGAGAGGTTAGAGACTTGACGGCTACGATTTATGTGAATGGAGAGAAAGGATTAGTCTAGGGCAGACTTAGGGTATGGTTCCCCTTTTTGGGCCGGCCCTAGGCCCAACCAACTTTGGGGCAGCCCTTAAGGATTTTTGGCAGAAATAAATGGGCCTTACCATAAATATTTCGTATGAAAAACATTTCATCCTAAAATTTGCAAATATTTTTTATGTATAACTTTTCTCAAGAAAATGTGAAGGTAATAGAGTTCTTTCTGGTAGTGATATTATTTTCTGTACTTTTACAGCAAACATCATTGGGATATTCCTTAATGTAAGGCACTATACATATGAGAAAAAATAAACGTTCAAAGAAACAAATTAAATGCACTTTTAGTCCCTGTAAATATATAAACCATAAATTTCATTTTGTTTAACAAATTAATTACACGTTTAGATTATTATTAATATATTACGTAATTTCTAACCGAAAATATTGATATATTTTGGTAATGAACATAAGGTAAATTTCATCATTTTCCCAACTATGAGTACAAAACTGGGCAATGAACATCTAAATTTGTTAAATAAAAACAAATAGGAAAATCAGAAGTTTGAAATAAACACAAGCTATTTAGATTTCTTGGAATTCTTTAAACGTTCAGAGGTTAGAAATGCAGCATCATCCCTAATGAAACTCCACCAAAGATAGGTAAGAGGAACAGTAATGGCATGCCTAAGAGCTTGTGCATCCACATGTCCTTCATATGGAGGAAAATCATATATCTGTAGGGACACTGCTAGGCCACTCATAAGAACAGCAAAACGAAGCTTCCATCGTGATGGATGGTGACTAACAGCACCCCAAATTGCCCATGTTGCAAGTTGTGCTACACTCATTGCTAGACAAACTTTGAAGTTCCATTCTGCAGAGTTTTAAAAATTTCCATAAAAACTAAGAAAGTGGAAAAAAATAAAAAAACACATTAAAATTTATTTCTTCAAAAGCCACACATTTGGATGGATGGAATAGATAACTAAGAACATATTTCTGAGAGGAAAAAAATGTAAACAATGGCTTTCATGTGATTCTTGTCCTCAGGAATAATCAGCAGTGTAAAGATTACTGGAGAATACTTACCATGGTCTAGTTTATAGAAGTTGAGGTACATTATATGAGTGGCTACAAAAGATATCAATGGAGCAGGAATCATAACTCTAGTAGCTTCATCTTTTACATTGAAGCTTCTTAAAATGGCCAAAATCAAGGAATATCCAATGAGGGCAACTGCAGAAAAGTGGTATAGCCTCTCTATTATCTCACAATATCTGCAGTTCATTGTGAGAAAGAAACATGTCACTAAATTAAACAGATTATAAGATAGGTTGTCTCTTTTTCTTTGAACTAGCTTGGTGGGATTTTAGGAAATATAGTAATTTTTGGAAAGGAAAGAAATATATCCTTTAAAGAACAATGAAAGCATCAACATGTATTAGTTAGACTACCATTTACATTTGCTAGACTAAATCCAACTATAAGTTGGACTACCATTTGCCTTGCTAAAATTCAAATATCAAAACTATATGCTTAAGTGACTTACCTACTATGAAAAATTGCACTCCAAAACCAGGAATTCAAGGACAAGAGCCCATAAATATGCCATAAACCAGCATACTCATAGTAGGGCCTCTTGCGTGCCTTTAGAGGAAGTTTATTGTATATAAGAGTGAAAAAGGACATCCAACCATGTAAATGCATTACAAGATTGAGGGAAGAAAAAACCATGGAAGCAGGATCCTGAAAAAGGGAATGACATGTTAGATCTTTAAACAAAAACTTGATGTCTTTGGACATCAATTAAAAGGACAAAATTTGTACGTAGTTTCAAAGGTATTGTCTGTATTATTCTCTAGTCATAGTTATATTTTTTTCTGATTATTCAATAGTAAATTTGCATTAAACAATCATTAAAAAACCAAAAGTGAAATTTCAAGTTTGATTAGATAACAGTAAAATAACAACCGTGGATAATTTATGTTTAAATTGAAATGAAGTGTAGAATGAATGAGTTATCAAGAAACAAACCTGTATTCCATATATACGCTTGAAGGGCCATCTACCATGGTATTTTTCTGGCTCATTATTTAGTAACTCCCTATCTTTTTCTCTATCAAGCATGCAATAGTAGTGACAGTTACTTTTGCAATGCGCCTTTTTCCATCGTGCATAAAGTGGCTCTAACATGCCCCATGGAGGACCAATAACAGGCACTTCATCTGCAGAAATTTTACAGTTTGGAAAACATCTTTTCCCAATGCATCCACTTTCATCACATTCTTTTACACAATTCCTAACGTCCAAAGAAAAACAAGAACATAATAAAACCCCATAATTTGTTTTTGTGTAAGATGTGTTCGAAATTGAAATAACAATTTACATGTTTTCACAAAAGAAGATTTGAAAAAAATTAGACTTATGTATGTACCTGTATCGTGGATCAGCATCACCAGCACTTGCGTTTGATATTGCAATAAATGGTGAAAACACCAAAACGAAAGCAATAACGTAACAATGCAACATCTGAACAAAAGATTAGAAGCCTTCAATATATTCAAATAGATCACAAATTCAACACATAACGATTCTGAATCGTAAACAAAAGACAAACTATTATGTTCCATCTAACAGGCCACATTTCATAAATACAGTATAAGAGTATTCGTGTTGATATCCAATTTAGCTCTATTTTCCAGCATAATTTTTCCATTTTGTAGGTAAAAATATAATTTTGCTTTTCCTTCAAAACTGTACTTTGAAAGAAGTATCAGATAGAAGAATCAAACGAACCCAAAAGAAAAAATAAAATCGACGTTGCAGAAAAGAAATGGAAGCAAATACAGCAAAAGAGAGAGAATGGGGTGAGATGCTACCTCCGTGGTGGTGACAAATTTGCAGAAACGAAAGTTTACTTCAAAAATTGGAAGTGTTAAAAGGATTCCAGAAATGACGGAAACAAAATGAAAAGAGTCAGGTAATAATTTATTACACTTCCCATTTCAACGAGACCAAGTCACATGAAAGGATCTAAACCATTTGTGATTTTTAAAATCAAACCAATGATTAACTCCCTGAAAGTATATGTATATCTCTATTATTTTTTCTTTTTTTTGACAAATGCTTTCTTCTTAAAAGATACATGATTTATTTGTAAAATTACGCTTTTGTTTTATTTGATAAGTTTTAATTATTAAAAACTAAAGGTAAAATTAATTTTAAATGATGTATCTATCAAGTAATAATAAGGTGCAGTGTTCGATATTAATAGAGTTGTGATTGATATTTTTAAACCAACGTTAATTATTTTTATTATTTTTAAATAAATAAATATTTGTGTTAGTATTAGATTAATATTAGTTAGTGATGGTAATGGAAGAGGGTTAGAACACGTTTCATCATCACATTTTCATTTTAGAAATAAAAATTCATATTAATGTTCATGCTGATATATACAATGAGAATGGTAGTGAATATTGAAATGAGTATGGAAAGAACGATAAATATAGGTATATTCATCCTCATTTTTGTATCTATAACCAGTTAAAATAATTAAGTATACCCACTAGAGAGGGCAAATAAATCCGTCCCTGTGGGTATTGTCCGAATTTGTCCCCGTTTTAATTGGGGAATCCTCGCATTGACTGGGTATGGGTATGGGAAATCCCCTCTTTGACTTTTTCAATTGGATATGGGATGGTTATGGGATGTACATATTCCCGCCTTAATATCTGTCTCCGTCATCATTTAAATTATTAAAATATTCATAATTAATTAAGGAACTATATATATATATATATATATATATATATATATATATATATATATATTTCAATTTTTTATTTCTTCTAATTATTTGGTTTGTCATCAAACTCATTCGCATCTCCAATATATTTTTCATCTTATCATAACATTTATATGTAATTATGTTAAAATGATGTATTTCAATTAAAAAAAATTTGTGTCTCATATTTGAATATTTCTATTATTTTTAAATATTTTTATTTATTGTATATTTTTCTTTCACATGAGTATGTTTAATACTCTCAATTTAAGTGTTTAATAGCATAAACCTTTCATTTACTAGGTAATATAAAAAAAATTCTTTAATTATTTTTATTAATTTTTGTTTCATTTGAATAACTTTTTTGTTTCGCTAAAATAATTATTTCTCAATTATTGAGTATATTTGTTGATATTTGAAAAGTGTTCTTAGATGTCTAAGGTATTTTTCATCTTATCATACCTTTAATTATACATTTGTTGTCCTTTGTGCGATTTCTTCCAATAGTTTCTCAAATTGTTTCTGAGACACATTTGTTAATCTTTAAATATTTTTATTTGTTGTTTATTTTCATCATGTAGAATTCTATTTCAGTATATTTTATCTAATTATTTTTATTTTCTAACTCATTATATCAATTATACTGTAATTTTTTTACTATAATTGTATAAATAACTTTTATTTACTACAATATCAAAAAATTTAATATAATTTATCATGAATATTTTTTATCACCATCCAATATATATTGGAGTTCAAAAGATACAATATCCATGTTAAAATTTTATTATTATGTTTATTATTTGTTATTTGCATCATTTTGATTAAGTGATGTATTATCATTTTTATTAGTGTATAAAAAAAGAGATTCATTAGAATTAAAAAAATGAAGTAAACAAACATTTAAAATATATTTTAATTTGAATATTTGTTTTCCTTCAAATTTATTTAAAAATATTTTCAAATTTTATCAACTAGGTTTCATTAATGTTTGCAGTTTGCAAATTTAATAAATGTTTTAGTTCTCATAAAATTTTATTTTTGTATTCTAATCTAAAATGTAAACAATTATAATTTATTTCAAAGTATTTGATATCAAAGAAACAATCATGCTCCTAATATTGAATATTTAATAATATTATGTTTCCTTTACCATAATTTTTTATTATTTTATAAAAATTAATTAAAATTTATATTGAAGTAGTGAGGAAACGGGTACGGGTACGAGATTATACCTATTATCTGGTGAAGATGAGGATGAGATAAAACTTTGATACTGGTTGGATTTGGGTATAAGGATGTGGATAAATATTTTTTACGCGGATGAATATGGGATAGTGAAACCCGTCCCGTCCCACATCATTGTCATTCATGATACTCATACTTACATATATCTTCAAACATTTAATAGGGAGATATTTATTAAAATCGAGACGAATTCAAATGATGTCATAGAAAATAAATTTATTTATTATGCGTAATATGGACACATGGACTTAGTCTATAGTAATATAATTCATTTAGTATTAGATGAGTCAACTTAATCAATTTCTAAGACAATTAATTATTTTTAACTTTTGTTAATAAGTAAAAGTATCTCTGCAAATCCAACTAAATAAATATTCAAAATAAATTGTATTATATTTTTTTATTATAAAGTTTTTTTAACATGATTTCTATTATTTTATCTAATTAAATTATATTTTTAAAAGTTAGAACTTAATTTTTTTTTAAAATGGATATTAAATTAATATATCCGAAGAAAATTAGATACTGTTAAAGTAATTAAACTTCTTTTTATCTAAATAAGTCTCTGTTTTATTTAAAATTTACTGAAAGTCAATATAATCTCATTTATTAAATCAATGATAATGTAATGCGTAATATAAGTGATGTGCGTAATGTAAATATTTAATATAATTATCTGTTTATGAACTTATCGATAACTAAATGATAAATGTTTATAAAATAATAATTAAAAATGTTGAATAAAATAAATCATAATTGTTTCTAAAATAAACAACAAAAAGTTAAAACAAATAAAATGTATATATATATTAATTATATATATATATATATATTATATATATATATATAATGATAAAATATATTAAAAAACAACCTGAAAAAGTAGAAAAAAAAGGTTTTCTAACAAAAATAAAATGTTATTTGATTTGATAAAACTAAAAACTTATATATCAAAAGTATTATCTTAAATTTAAAACAAAAATTTACAATGGTCTATTAATAAAATATAAATAATAAAAAATAAAGAAAATGTATTGTAACAATCCACTTTCCTTGTTCTCACATTCTTTCACTCTCATACAATATCTTTTCTTGTCATATTTAACATAATTTCCCACCCTCGTTCCTTTTTATTTTTATTTTTATTTATTTCTTCTACCACTTTATATAAAGGGTGCAAGAAAAAGGAGAGGATCCACAACATAGAAAAAAGTCAAACCAGATTATACAAAAAATACATAGAAAAGTAAGAAAAGAAGAAAGAAAGGATGAAGGATGTAAACCTTTGTTAGCACTCCATTTTATGTTGTTTTTTTTTTTTAGTTTAAATAAATATGTGTTTATGTTTAATGAAATAGTTTTTGTTGGTTGTTTAGAAAAATTGAGTTTTCATAAAAATGTGATAAAAAAAGGTGGTTTTAGTAGTCTTTTGTTGAAAATAATTTTGCTCTTTTAAAAATGTCCCCTTTTAATAAAACTTAGTTTTTGCCAGGAGGCTCTCCCTTTTTTTTTTAATCCTAGTTTTAAACCCTTAATCTAACTTTCTTCTTATTGCAGATATGCCATTAGTCAAAACGCAACATTGAACTAAAAATGTCACAACTCCTATTGAGACGCGGACGAGTGTTGTTGACATTATGGAGAGCTCCAACGCATGCCAACCCTTGATGCTGGGATCTTATGTGCGAAAGCTGATTTGAGAAGAGAGAATGAAGTTGATTCGCGTGAGATGGAGGCTCGAGATCTAGAATCTGATGTGCGAGTTTTTGATCCAAGGGAGAACAAACCTGAGTCATGATCAAGGTTGATGGGCGAGGAGATCAGGGCAGATTTGTGATGAACGAACAGGGAGAATTCAAGGTTGATCCAAGGCACCACGAAGAGGGTTCATTGTCGCATTTCTGGTTCTGATCAAGGAATTGGGTTAGGCATTTTATGATTTTCTTTTCTGATTTTTCGCAAGGGTTTAAAAGGGAGCAGATTAGGTTTTTGTGAGAGAGCCCTGCGAGTGCGCGAGAGAGGAATGTGTGAGAGCTAGGGTTCAATGTTGTTGTGAGCGAGAGTTGAGAGTCATTGTATAGGGGTTACTCACATTCCGACAAGCACAAAATGGCCGGCGAGATTGAGTCTTCCTGGTGTGCGAGTAGCTATACTTGGATCAACCACGAGTACAAAGTGGTCGGAGATGACCTGAGTTAGATTCCTTGCACCATTTAAATTTCTAACACTCTCTTTATCTCTTGTAAACCTTTGATTCCGATTCTGCAATGAAATCCATTTACACTTTGTTGTTTAGTTCCGTTCAAAGTTCCAATTCTCATTTTCAGCTTGTGCATTTGTTTATTTATTGTTCACTCACAATGTTATGATTTTTGCCTTTAAATTCTGCAGCGCTTTCTAGTCTTAATTTCAGTTTGTGATGTTTAATCAGTGAGTTGAGATTGGATTCAATATCTGCACACAGTTAGGTTTTCTCTTGGGAACCAAGTGACCACAAAGTGGACACAAATCACCGAGATGTCTTCTCGAGTATAGATGAGCTCATGAGAAAATCACTATGCTTGCTTTTAGTTTAATTCCTTTATTAATTAAATTCTGTCAAAACCTTTACTTTGACAGTTTAATCCCTCATTCTCTCTCTCTTTTAGGATAGTTTTGGAAGATTGCATGATAGAGAAAAGGAGTTTCCAAAGCCAAACATAGTTACCATTTGGCTTCAGAGATGCATTAGAGTTACCCTGTGAAAAACAGCCAAGCCCTTGGAGGTTTAAGCTTTTGTCATCTTCATTATTATTCATTGAAGCAGAAAATAAAATCATGTTTGTGAGAACTACAAGTAGTAAAATCATGATTAGTCCAACACAAGTAAACAACATAACTCGTGAAGGAAAAAAAAAATTAGAACTTTTGTAATACTAATTTTGACTTGTTTAATGTTTTAGTTTCTTTTATGAAATTTGAAACTTACTAATGATGTTGTATGTTGTGATGTTTAAAGATTAACAATATCATTAATGAGTAATGAATAAGTTTTATATATTGTATAATTCATTTTTAAATTTTATATATTTTTATCTAATGAAGTTGTTTATTTTATAATGCAACATATTTAAAACATATTAAGTTTTTAATTTAAGGTTTAAAACGATACAATCAAGGTATATTCCGCCGATTGATAAATTTTTATATTATAGTTATACTTATAAAAAGGATTTTCTTTGTTAATATATATAAATTTATTCCAATTTTAAACAATATTTTTTTCTAAATTAAAATAATTATTTTATTAATTTTACTCTCTTAAATAATATTTTTTAAATTTAGTCTTCTTTATTTGCTTTTTAATTTTTTTTAAATAAAATAACTATTTTTAATAAAATTACGTAAAATATCAAAAATAAAGTTGACCACAAGTTCAAAATTTAAGCGGTTCATATTTCTTTGTTCTATTTTTGAAAATTAATATATTTGGTCTTTATTTTCATTCAGTTTTGTTATTTTAGTTTTAATATTGTTTTTTTTTTCAATTAGGTCTAAATTTTCATCAATTTTGTTCAATTTAGTCTTTTTTTCTAACACCATATGAATAGTTAATGATAATGAACCGTGGCTATCATGTGTCATTTTGCGGTTTTTTTAATTTTTTAAATTTTTAAAAAATGTTCACATGTCAATGTTTTATATTCAATTTGATCCCTATATTTGTTATTTTTGTTCAATTTAGTCCTATTTTTTTTTAAATTAAACAATTTTGTCTCACTTTAGATTGAGATCAAATTTAATTTTTATGTAAATAGGGTTACAATTAGGTTTGAATTAGAACTAAAAATGGGAAAATGATAAGGATGAGGACTAATTTGAAAAGTTTAAATCTATGGTGTTAATTATCATCCTTAAAATTTTCGTTCTCATTTTAAACTAATTATAATCTTAAACAAAAAAATTTAATAAATTTGTGAATTTTAATAAAAATATCATTACAAGTTTTAAATGAAAATTAAATTTGCTATCAATTTCGAGAGGAAAAAAATTGTTCAATTTTAGATAAAATTGAGACTAAATTGAAAAAAAATAACGAATATCGAAACTAAATTGAATATAAAATATTAACTATGACACGTGACACGCAGCTCAATTGATACGTGGACATTTTTTTAAAAATTAAAAAAAAAAATAAAAACAAAAAAATCACGAAGTGACACATGACCATTACTGTTCATTACCGTTATTTATTTAAACGGTGTTAGTAAAAATGGACCAAATTGAAGGAAATTATGACCTGATTGAAAAAAAAAACAATATTGGGTCTAAAATAATAAAACTAAACCAAAATAGGGATCAAATATGTATTTTAACTAGAGCTGTCAAAATGGACCGCCCAGCCCGACCCAACCCAATCTGGCCCACCATGGATTGGTCACTTAGTGGGCCAACCAAACCCGGCTCACTTATTAGCGAGCCGAAAAAATTTGAACCCGGCCTGGCCCATCACGGGTTGGTGGGTTAAATGGGTTGACTCACTAGCCCACTTAATTAAAAAAAATATAATTTTTTTTCTTAAGTCGGAAATTATATTTCGAATTAAAATTTAAATAAACTTGAATACAATCTAAATATAATCCAATCGATGTTAAACTCCAATACAAACCAAAATAAATAAATAAAAATACAAATTACTATCCAAAATTAAAGCATTCTTGTGACTTACCCAATCTTTTATTGAATGCAATACTTTTTTCAGCAAACTAATTATACTTTTTTCAATAATTATACTTTTGTTACTTGAAACTAGGTTTCCATTTGTCAACCCACCAATGTGTTTGGTTAAAAACACAACCCAACATTGTAAAGTCCAACATAATGTGTGTCACCACGCGAGTTGGTGGGCCAACCCAGCCCACCACGGGTTCAACCCGGGTGAGACGGGTCAAAAATTGACCCTACTGAAATTTGTAAAAAAATTTCAACCCAACTCGGCCCGAACCCGTGGTGGGCCGAGTTGGCCCATGGGTTCTGACCCACTTTGACGACTCTAATTTTTAACCTAATAACTACTTTTGAACTTGTAAGATTTTATTATTTGGTTAGTATGTGTTGTTGATATATGGTGTGGAAGGGTGTAGAGGAATGCATCTTGATGGGTTGTTGTGAGACTGACATGTGTAGTGTAGAGTGATTGTAAGGAGTGATTCATGGAGGATTATGTGGTGTTATTTGTAAGGCCCAATTATTTTTCTGCCTTTTATTTTAAGGGTTGCCCCAATCGATTGGGCCTAAAGGCTGGCCCAAAAGGAGATTCAGACCTAATCTACCCTAGTCTCACCTCTTTCACTTCACTCTGCAGAAAACACAGCCGTCAAGCTCTCTCTACTCTCTCCAAGAGCTCTGCTAGGGTTTAACCCCAATCCAGATCCAGTGAGCCCAGCTTCGTCTCCTTGATTCGTTAAAGTATTCTACAACTCCCTCATTCCCTTTCCGTCCGTATGCTTGTGTTCCTAGCTAGGATTTCATGGTGAACCACTCTGAAAACTCGCTCCGCTTTTCTGTTCCAGCTTGTGCGTTTGTCCCGAAAATTGTCGCGTCCCCGCTATTGGAGTCGAACCCTCCCTCTAGCTATTTCCAGGTAAGGGAAGCTAGACCTTACCATATTTTCAGTAGAATATGCTTATTTGATGAGTATATGATGATTGAATGGCCTGTGTGAGAATATAATCGGTTGAAAATGCCTGTTGAACTGTTTGGATGAGGGTGGGTGACTGTTACTCGAGAGAACTGTGGTGAGCACTGGTCTTCTCGCCCAAGCGAGCCTGCCTCGCCTAGGCGAGATTAATAGGGGCTCGCCCAGGTTTCCCTACGCGAACGGTCGCTCAGGCGACTTGGCTTCATTTTGAGCGAGGTACAATCTCGCTTAGGTGAGAAGAGTCTCGCCTGAGCGAGACATCGCAGAACCCACTGTCCTCTTGTCGCGCCCTCGCCTAGGCAAGAAGGGTTTCACTTGAGCGAGAGGGTCTCTCTCGCCTGAGCGAGACCTGTTAGCTTGAGCGAGGTTACGGGCGGGTTTTGATGCTATTGTTGAATGGCTCACTGATGTGTGGCTTGCTTGTCTGATCTAAATGCTTTACTAGAAGGGTTTGCGGGATGATGCCATGATTAATATATGAGGTTGAGATGGAAATGGTATGTTGTTGTATGTTGTATGGATTGGAAAGCATGAGTTGCATGATGGGATTGTTATACATGATGATTAGTATTATGGGAACTTCTGATTGGTTGGTGAAACATGTATAAAGTGTGAGTAGGGCGTAATTCCATGACTCTTGTAGTGAGAGCTCTTGGTGGCGTGTCATATGTTGGACGTAATCTCATGGGACTTCCTAATGGGATTCACTAGTGGTGCCTCACCTATTGGACTTAATTCCATGAACCTCGTGGTGAGAGTTCATGGTGGTGCCTCAACATAAGGACGTAATTCCATGTGAGTATCGTGGTGGTGCCTCAAGGCCAGGACGTAATTCCACGAAGGCCACGTGGTGGTGCCTCTTGTAAGGGTATAATTCTGCGAAGGCCTCGTGGTGACGCCTCATTGCTAGGACATAATTCCACTGCCACATGGTGGTGCCTCATTATGCGTATCCGGATAGTCAAGTCTTGGGGTCTTAAATGATTTTGGTAATCCACGTGTGAATGTCTGTTATTCATGTTTGACCTGAGATTGCATGTTGACTGTTGTGATATAAGATTTCTTTACACTAGCTTACCCTGTTGCTTGTTTGGTTGTCTTGTATGTGGCTCTTCTCTTATTGCGATGATCATCAATTCTATTGATGGGAGCAGATAGGAGAACATCTGGCAGTGGTAATGATGATAGGAATGATACAGCTTGATGGACTGGACGGGTATTGGGCCCACTATGGAGCCCATCGCTGAAAAATCTATTTGCTATGTTTTTTTTCTTATCTGTACAAGACTTAGTACTATTAGTTCACTAGTGTATTTTGTTTTAGGTCGTGTGGGGCCTTTTTTATGTTTTATGGATATGTTGGGGTATGGAGTATTTCATATCCCAAATCTTCGTACCCTCTGAATATTATGTATGTGGCGTTTTTATTAAATGGACTTTACCTATTTATTTGGGACGTTACATTATTTGTCGGTCCACTTAAGTTTTTTTGGCACATCCAAAGATTGGATGATACGACAAAATCATACAAACAAAAGTTAAATTGAGAAATTAAATGATGACTCATTAAGTAATTATCCCGTCAAATATTATGTTTCTAACTAAGTTATATTATAATTTAATACTTTAGTTTTCGACATTTTTTTTATTTGTATTCTATCACATTTTTTTTAAATTTTTATTTATCAATGTGTTAACTTATGTAATCTATATCATTTATGTAGTTTATCAGTGGTTAGAATAAAAAAATAAAAAAAGTTATGCATTTTACAATTTAAATAAGAGTATTCAAGATATAAATAAATCTTAGCAATTTAATAATTTTTTACTTATGATGATTAGAAAATAAAGACTTTTTTATTTAAAAACTTCCACTAGGTAGAATTTAAGTTAATTTTGTCATAAAGTAAATTAAAAATTTATTAATAAAGGAAGAATGTTACATGCAAGAATATATTGTCTTAAAACATATACTTTTATTTAAATAAATAATATTTTTTTTTCAATTTTATTGTTTCCGTAGACAAATGATCTCCTAAACATAAATAGCTAGCTTGTTTAAGCTTGGTTGACAAAATAGAAAATGAAAAATGAAAAATGGAAAATGGATTTAATGTTACAAGCTAACCCGCATTAATGATAATATGTTTGGTCTCCTGTACAGTTATTCATTCCGTATGCAATACATGATTTATAAGCTTGAACTTTGTGAACTAATAACAAAATAAATACATCGGTGAAGTGGTAACAATTAAAAATCATGTTGTTTGGAGAGGAAATGATGGCTTCTTCTTGTCTCCATTGAAGCTTGCATGAAGAATGGAGGCTTCATGGATGGTGTCGGATGCGAAAGCATGATGGAAAGAAGCTTAAGGTGTTTGGTTTGGTGTAGGTGAAAGGATTCTTAAGAGAGGTGAGGCTAACTCCTAAGGAAGAAGACTAGAGTAAACTAAGAGTTTACTCTAAGGTGAGCTCAAAAGAGATTTGTGCACAAATTTAGGCAGCAATTCATTACTCAATTTCAAGCTGAAAAATACATCTCCTAAGCCTTCTATTTATAGGCTAAAATGATACCAAGGAGTCTCAAAAAAGTGGAGGGAAAAAGGAGTCTAGAAAGTTGAATTTTGGAGCCAAAACGGAGCATGTGGAAGGTGTGACTTGCCACCTAAGCAAGTCACACTTGTCTTGCCATGGGAAGCTAACTCTCATCCTTGGAGAGCAAGTTTGAGAAGCTTCTAGGCTTTTCTACAGTAAACACACTACTCTTGGCCCATTTGGCCCAATTCCCCTTTTTGGTCCAAAATTACTTCTAAAGCCCAATTTCTTCTAAGGCCCAATACATGGCCCAAATAAAACCCTATTCTACTAGGCCCAAAATACAAAGCCCAAAATAAAATCCTAATCTAGTATTTAAACAATGTTGGCCCAAAAGATAAAAGCTTGGGCCTTGTCAACAGTTGAGGACCACTCTTCTTGTCTGCATTTGGCCAAGGCTGGCGTTTGTCATCATCCCCTCCTTCTTGCGAAGGATCTGTCCTCAGATCTACATGTTTCTTCATGACAACAGCCTTTATTATTGTTCTTCTTGTGTCTTCCTCCTCCAGGATCAAAGACCATCCTACAACAAACACCAAACAACAAAATGAATGTTATACTAGTAAACATCCAAACAATGTGACTCCCAATGTTCATACACCTTGTATCAAATGAATGATAAAGGTATTTGGTTTTAGGAGCTTTTTCATTTTGCTTCTTATTTTCCTTATGTTGAATCCATATAATTTTGTAAATATTTCCTTTTTCAACACAAGGTTTATTTTGGTCTTGCTTTTCTCGTTTAGAGGAAGAAGTAAGCCTGACCTTATTTTCACACATGTCTTTGCCCCTTAGAATGATGATTTTTTTGCTAGGGCACTCAAAAGTCTTGTGTTTTCTACCTAAATAATTGGAACTTGTTGTTTCACTAATATGCATGTAGGTAGAATTTTCTTTTTCTTTCTTTATTTTATTTTTCATTTGCATTTTATCTTCTACTACTTGAGATGGTGATAGAGGATACAAGACAAACTTTCTATCCTTGTGAGTGAAGGTGATTTCATTGGTAAGACCATTGAGTATGGTTTTCTTGTCAAATTGCCAAGGTCTTCCTAATAAAACATGACAAGCTTCCATAGGTACTACATCACATAACACACTATCTTCATATTTCCCTATGGATAACTTGACCTTCACTTGATGTTGGACTGTCAAATCCCCACTTTCATTAAGCCAATGCAGTTTGTAAGGTTTTGGATGGGGAATGATAGTCAAAGCCAACTTATCAACCAACCTTGTACTACAACAGTTGCAACATGAACCACTATCAATAATGAGAGAACAAGTGTTTTCTAAAATTTTACATCTTGTATGAAAGATGTTCTCTCTTTGTGTTGGCTCTTTTGGAATGGGTTGGTTGCTAAGAAGTCTTCTAATCATTAGAAGGTCTCCTTCACAAGGATAGGCAATTTCCTTAG
>Ga0214545_1007288_pt1 | contig 18596 bp, 10 predicted proteins | sample CNSS4metaG_FD_160064 | JGI IMG/M metagenome (GOLD analysis project Ga0214545, IMG submission 160064) | Root nodule microbial communities from cowpea collected in UCLA plant growth center, Los Angeles, California, USA - CNSS4 | ecosystem: Host-associated > Plants > Roots > Nodule | place: USA...
AATGGAGATATGGCGGGGACGAGTATTATGGCGGGTATATGTACATCCCCATACCCATCCCCATACCCAACTGAAAAAGTCGGGGATTCCCCATACCCATACCCATACCCATACCCAGTCAATGCGGGGATTCCCCGTCAAAACGGGGACGGATTCGGGCAATACCCACGGGGACGGGTTTATTTGCCATCTCTAGATGCTCACTTTCTTCGAACAAATAGGCTTTTTCCAATACCAGATTCACTCCCTGATTCCAATACGGACATGACATGGATAAAAAATATGACAAAATTGAAAAAATATAAAACACGAACATCACAATAAATATATATATATATATATATATCGTCTTAAAAAAAATATACTAAACGAATCTTTTAAGAAAGATTATTTTTTATAAATGATTTCCTTTTTAATTTTAAATGTTTTGGATTTCCCTTTATAATCTTAAAAAAATATACTAAGTGAATCTTATAAGAAAGATTATCTTTTATCCTTTGATTTCCTTTTTAATTTTAATTTTTTGGATTTCCCTTTATTCTCCCATAATTATCAATCTTTCTGATACGTGTATATAATGAATATCTTAAACGTGAACAGATTCGGAAATGTTCGATTCGTGAAAATTTTCCCTTTAAAATTTGGGATTCGCGAAATTTTTTCCTATATTACGTATCTGATGCAGTGTATGGAGGCGTATTTGATGCAGTGTCCAAATTGATGGCCGCGTCTAACCCATGAGCAAGCTCCGGACACCGCATTGTGCAGGTGTCTGCTCCGCCTCCGCGTCGGTGTCCGCTTCGGGAGCGGGAAGCGCGCTCCAAACGGCGTGTCGGAGCATCTTCTTGAGACCCAAAATCCAGTTCTTTAGTATGTCTGGATTCCAGGGTTAAGAGTTATGGAGCTATTAGGAAAATTGTGTGCGACCGAAAGATTTTATTCTTGTGTAGCACAGAATCAGTTTAACGTTTAACGTTTAACGATTGATGATTTTGAATTGTATGGTGTGCTTTTGCGGGATTGAATTATACGGTGTGGTGTCTAAGGATCATCAATGTGCTTTTTGTTGGGTTGAATTATACGGTGTTTAAAGATCGACCGATGTGAATTTGTGGGATTGAATTATATGGTATGCTTTTGTCGGATTGAATTATATGGTGTTTAACCATCTATCGATGTGCTTTTGTCGGATTGAATTATATGGTGTTTAACCATCTACCGATGTGTTTTATTTGTTTATCCATCTTATTGTCTAGGTCCTTCATCTTTTACCCAGATTAATTGTAGTTTTCTTAAATTCATGGGCTGTATAGGGAAACTACGAAATGAAATGGATGCATAGTGTGCAAATGATGGGTGGTGGTCATGTTTTGGGAACAGTGAATGGAGATCCCGTGAAACTTTAAGTAAGGCAAAACTTGTGGAGTGGGGAGATCTTGTAAATACTCACTATATGAGTGAGAAACTTTGACAATTGTGTTGTTGGGCGGTTGACTCTTTCCATTTTGATTATCTTCTGCTAGTGTTGCAGTGAAGATGATGTTTATTTCATTATGGAGGCAATAGCTATAGATTATTGAACTTACTACAAAACTTTATTTTTTTATCACGATTCTCACTATTCAATTTACTATTTCTTTTATATGCTTGAGTTGGAATGGATGACTGTAGGATTGTACATATGTCAGCCATGGTCTTTGTTTAAGCAAGAGCAATATTTGATTATTGAACATTATGATTGTCGAGTTGGTTGTGGAAATTTCTCCATTGGGTTTCTTTAATAATTAAATTTATTTATTGATCTTATTGTCTAGGTCCTTCATCTTCTACCCAATTTCATTATAGTTTTCTTGAATTCATGGGCTTTACAAGGAAACTAAAAAATGAAGTGGGTGCGGAGTGTGTAAATGGTGGTGGACAAGTTTGAGAAACGGTTGGATGGAGATCTGGTGAAACTTTAGATTTTATTGTCCTTGTATGCAGTATTTTCATTGCCGTTTTTCTTCATGCCATGCTTGTGGAATGGGTGATCCTGTAAATAAGCATTCTTTGAGTGGGAGGCTTTGACATTTGTGTTGTTGGACCGTTAACTCTGAACTTACTATAAAGCTTTATGTTTTATTACGTTTCCATTAAATTCATTCGCCTTGCAGGGAAACTAATAAATGAAGTTGCTGCAGGGTGTGCAAATGGTGAGTGGTGAGCAGGTTTTGGAAACAGTGCATGCGGTAGTGAAACCTTAGGTTTAATTATTTTTGCATTCATTATTTTCATTGCCATTTTTCTTCCGGTTAAACTTGTGGAGTGGGAGATATTGTAAATTCTTGTAAATATGCATTGCATGAGTGAGAGGCCATGACAATTTTAATTAACTTTTTCTACACAGTGAAGAGGATGTCTATTGGGTCATGGCATCATTAGTTGTAGATTATTTAACTTACTATGTTGCAGCGAAGAGGATGTCTATTGAGTCGTGGAGTTGTATATTAATTAACTTACTACAGAGCTTTATGGTACGATGGCTTTATTCTCTCTCATAAATTGTAGGAAGGCACATGTGTCAACCATGGCTTGTCTTTGAGCAAGAACAATACTTGATTTTTCTGCACCAGTTTCTTAATAATTTGATTTGTTTATCCATCTTAGTGTCAAGGTCCTTCATCTTCCTCCGAGATTGATTATAATTTTCTTGAATTCATTGGGTTTTCAGGAAAACTAAGAAATGAAGTGGGTGCAAGGTATGCAAACAAAGGGTGGTTGGTAGGTTTTTGAAACTAAGAAATGAAGTGGGTGCATGGTGTTCATATAGTGGGTGGTTGGCAGTGAATGGAGATGATGGAGATCCGACGAAACCTTAGGTCTCATTATCTTAGCATTCATTATTTTCTTTATCATTGTTCTTCATGCTAAACTTTTGGAGTGGTATATGTTATAAATAGGCACTATATGAGTGAGAGACTTTGACATGGGTCCTGTTAGACTGTTGACTCTGTTTATGTTGATTGTCTTTGTTTAGTCATGTTGCGGCAATGAGGATATTTGTTGGATCGTGGAGGCAAAAGCTGTAAATTATTGAACTTACTTCAAAACTTTATGTTTTATTACGTCTCCATGTATTCTCATTCTTGAGTGCTCGAGTTTGAGTTGTAGTCTCTCTTATTGGTTATAGGCAGGTACATGTGTCAGCCATGGTGTTTGTCTAAGCAAGTGCAATACTTTATCACTGAACATTATGATCACCAAGCCTGTTATGGAAATTTGAGTTTTGGTTTTTTAGTTCTTGAATTTGTTTATTCATCTTATTGTCTGTCCTTCCTCTTCTACCCAAGTCGATTTTAGTTTCTTAAAATCTTGGGCTCTGCAGGAAAACTAAGAAATGAAGTCGGTGCAGGGTGCGCAAATGGTGTGAAAACATTAGGTTTAATTATTTTTTTTATTTGCTGTTTTCATTGCACCTGTGGAGTGGGAGATTTTGTAACTATAAACTGTATGAGTTAGACGCTTTGACTTTTGTGTTGTTGCACAGTTGACTTCGTTGATTTTAATTATTTGTTTTTTGCACAGTTGACTACGATGTCTATTTGATTGTAGTGGAGGCAATAGCTGTAGATTATTGAACTTACTACAAAGCTTTATTTTTTATCTTCTTTGGATATATTATTTGTTTTATGCGCTTGAGTTGGAATGGTTGTAGTTTCTCTTATTGACTGTAAGATTGAACATGTGTCAGCTATGTTGTTTGTTTAATCAAGAGCAATACTTGTAGATTATTGAACTTACTACAAAGCTTTATTTTTTTTATCACGTTTGGATATACTATTTTTTTTATGTGCTTGAGTTGGAATGGCTGTAGTTTCTGTTATTGACTGTAAGATTGAACATGTGTAAGCCATGTTTGTTTAAGCAAGAGCAATACTGGTTGTGGAAATTTCTCCATTGGTTTTCTTTAATTATTAAATTTGTTAATTCATCTTCTCGTCTAGTTCTTCATCTTCTACCCAGTTTGATTATTGTTTTCTTGAATTCATGGGCTTGACAGGGTAACTAAGATGAAGTGGGTGCAGAGTGTGCAAATGGTTGGTGGTAGACAGGTTTCAGAAACAGATATGGTGACCTTGTAAATAAGCATTCAGTATTCAATGCGGTTATTCTTCAAGCCAAACTTGTGGAAATAAGCATTATTTGAGTCAGAGGCTTTGACATTTGTGATCATCAGAGCCTATTTTTGGATTTTCTCCATTGGTTTCTCACTTCTTGAATTTGTTTATATGAAGCTTTATGGTGTATTACGCTTTAATTTACTATTTTTGTTATGGGCTTGTGTTGGAATGTTTGTATCCTCTCATTCGTTGTAGGAAGGTACATGTGTCAATCGTGGCGTTTGTCTGAGAAAGAGCAATGCTTGATCTTTTAACATTGTGACTTTGAACATTGTGATCATCGAGCCCATTATGGTAGTTTTTCCATTAGTTTCTTAATTCTTGATTTTGATTATCCATCTTAATGTCTAGGTCCTTCATCTTCCACCCATTTTGGTTATATCTTTCTTGAATTCATGGATTTTTCAAGGAAACTAAGAAATAAAATGGGTGGAAGGTGTGCAAAGAGTGGGTGGTTGGTAGGTTTTGGAAACCGTGTATGGAGATGGGGTGGGTGGTTAGCTTGTTATTTAGAGTGACCAAGGGTACCTTTGTTTTATGGGATCATCTTACCCGAGTTTTGATTTGGTTGGTTGGTAAGCTGGAGTATCAAATTTCGTTGTTTTCTTATCAGGCATAATGTTTGTGGACTTGGATATAACGAAACAACTTATATAATGCCTTTGTACAAACAATGCATCGGATTAGGAATTTTCAGAGAACTAACAACGCGTATGTACAAGTTTGAAATATGTGATGTGCTTGTCAGATATTTTCTAGGTATGTATTTTTAATAGCTAGTTTTATTCTTGCTTTTGTATTACATAGATGTTATGTTAATATGATCTTTTTGATTATAATAACAATTAATAACAATTGCCGTGGTTTATGTAAAATTATTATGATTGATGGATTGCCTTTAATAATTATTGCTGTAAGAAAAATATACTGAAGTTCCTGGTTGATGATTCTCGTTATTGGAATAATTTTATGGCATTTTTTTTTTGTAGTTATGTACAAAGGTGTATTTTACTTTCCTGCATCCATGCTTTGCACTTTCTGAACTGTTGAGATTTAACTTTGACTAGCAACTGTTACTATTGCCTCTTCTTTCAAATATGCTTCTGCAAACCGCTTGGGATTTTTGCTCCTTTTCTATTCTTCTCTGCCATTTCCTTGCTGTCATTTCTTTTTCAGGTGCGCTTCTTTTTTTCTCGTTCTTGTGTTCTGTATTTCTGTCTTTTCCATATCTGTATGGTCTTCAAGTGTTTATTTTTGGATGAGTGTATATGCATCTTTTCTCATTCTACTGCACCCGCTGATTCCATGCATTAGTGTCCTGGTATAATAGCATAAATTTTTAACGTTTATACGTTTGCAATATGTTAGTTCTGATTCTCTTTTGACATATTTGTTCTTGTAACTTTCTATAGGGTTTTAATCTTTTGCTTAGTTTCAGGCTTGATATGCGTTTTGGTGTTTGTTTTTCCTTGTTTTTCTTGGTTCATTTGAACTTGTTTATTTGTGATAAGCCCATATTTTACCTTTATTTATTTATATGCTATTATTTAACATGGACTATACTGAATAGATTTAAGATTTAACAGAGAAGAATGTAACTTAATTGAAAAAAAAAGCATTAAACTAAATAAAAACAATAAATATAAGAATTAAATGACTAGTTAAACCTCATTTTAAGGTATTGAATTTTCAGGATGTGTACATTTATCTAAAATGGAAAATATTTAACTAGAATGACACATGAACATTTTACGGATATACATTGTGTTATTAGCTTTTTACATATACTTTAGCTTCAATTATAAATTACATGATTTTGTAGTCTAATAACAACCATTCTAGTACCATGGCTAAATCTGTAAAATATATGAAAACATACTAGCAAAATAATTTTAAAATGTCGTAAAAATTTAATTTTTATCTAAATTTTTGTTTAAATGGATGTGTGGATGATCTGTGATTCATTCGATAAAAACTCAAAATAAAGTTGAAGAAAATTATTTTTTCAAATAAATTATTAAATAAAAATATATAACAATGTATTTACATCTTCGCATGAATAAATACTAAATTGTTAGTTAAATCATTAAGTAACAAAACTTCATTCTATCAGTAATAAATAAAAAATGAATTATTATCTTACCATGGGATAAATATTTTTCAAATTTATAACTAATAACTATTTAAATTCATATCATATTTAAAATTTCTAAAGAATAATCTATCTGTGATATAATTTTATTTTAAATTGAATCTTTGTTCGGTTAAAAAAATTGTATGAGTCAGATGTCTTTTAGTTAATTATAAAGATAATACCTTAAATACATTTCAAAAAGGAGATAATTAAAAATTTGTTATTGTTATACATTGACTCCGATTTTATATTTGAATAAATTTTGTTAGCGAAAACTTACTCTCTCAGAACCTAAAATATTTTATAGTAAAGTTTGTAAGAAAACTTAAGAAAATAAAAAATGGAAAATAAAAAAAAAGATTAATCATAAATATATTACTGTAAAATCTGAAATTATTATAAAATTATTATAATAAAACTAATAACGTGTAAAATAGTTAAAAAGATATTAATTGAAGAATATAGTTTTTTTTTAAATTGACAGTATAAATACAAAAATATTTAAATAATTATATATTAAAATTGTATATAATGTATACAATTTAAAAAGTTAAAGCTAAAATGTTACTTCTGCTGTAACTTGGTTTTGGTTAACAGCGGTTTATTCTAACCCAAGATAAGGACGAAAATCTTAATTGCATAATTTTTCTCCCACCGCCTAATCTCAGTTGTCCATCTTTACTCTTCCTTATATATACCCTATTGCCCTCATGGTTGTTCTTGCGCCAAAATTCGTTCTGTCATCTTCTCTGACATACAGGCCTCATGGTTCCCTTCTTTGATCAAGATCTTTCAGGGCTTTGCGAATTATCTGGTCGGCCGATGTGCTTTTTGTCGGCTTGAAAGCAAGCATTATCAGTGGTCTTACGCTTTTATTTGATGATGATGAGTTTTGAACCTCGTGGTTCTGACATCTGGTGTCTGTCATATGGCTTTGGGGTTTGTGGTTCCGGGCAGAGCTGAACGTAGGGTTTTCTTTGTTCCTTGAAATACTTTGTTGCATTCATTCATTTTCTTTCACAATAATTGATTACCTAATTTCGAGTTGCAGTTCTCCATAATCCAATCCCTTTATATCTCCAAACGTGTTTCAGGGGCAGATTCCCTCAAAACCCCTTATCGGTGCTCATTTTCTTCAAACAAATAGGCTTTTTCCTGTGCAAGATTCATTCCCTGATTCGTCAAAGATCTCAGATACTTTTTACGACAAAATCTTGAGACCCAAAATTCAGTTCTTTCAGATGTCTGGATTCCAGGGTTACGAGTTATGCAGCTTCATTTCAAAGAGTCCCTCCATTTTGACTCATAGCTTGAAGAGAACATTAGTCCCCTCGGTTGAAGCTATTTGGAGAATTGTGTGCGACCAGAAAGATTTCATTCTTGTGTTACAGAGATGTGGCTGGATACTCCCAAAGAACAAAAGGTTTATGGAGAATGTCGTCTTCTTGGAGAGGGGTGGCATTCTTGGGACTCATCTTGCCTTGGTACTCAAACTTCATCCAAGGCTTTTTCTTGCACCCGCAGTCTACTATTGAAAACCGTTCCTCGAACTGTAGACTTGGGTTTCCGTGAAAATTCAAGAATGGTTGTCCATGCAAGAAAGTTAATTGTTTTGGGTTTTCCAAGGATGAGGGCCCGCAAATGTTCAAGAGAACGAGAACCCCGACTTTGTTTAGAACATCAGAGTAGAAGTTGAATGTTGAAATGAAATTCTTCTTGCATACAGTTAGGCTGCCCAAGTCTGTCCTTATTCACCAGCCTAAGATTTTAATGTAGAACATAGAGGATTGCGTGCTTTCTTGATATAAAGTCTTCCCGCTGTTGAAATCAAAAAATCTCTGCAAGAAAGTCCCCATTTATATTCATGTGTTGTGCTTGTCGGAGGAGATGTTCTTGGACAAGTATATATCACAAGTCAGAAAAAATGCAGTGGAGTCATTAGTAGCATACGAAGGTCATTATCTCGAGGCATAACCAACATTCAATTCTGTTTTTTTCACTCTTCCACAGGTTCTAATACTGAAATTATTTTGACAGTGTTGTGCATGCTTAATTTAGTTTCTTATATTTTTTAGTTTTTTTTCAAGGCAACGCTACCAAATATCCTTTCCTTCTACACAGTAGCAAAAGTAGACCTGATTAGACATGAGTCTCCTTGTCTCAAGCAAAGCCCATGTGGGGAGTGGAGGAAATTAAAAAAGAAATGGGTTGATTTCAAATCCACAAAAGTACACAGAATCAACGTTGATGATTTTGAATTATGGTGTGCTTTTGTGGGGTTGAATTATACAGTGTTTAAGGATCGATATGTACTTTTGTTGGTTTGATTTATACGGTGTTTAAGGATCCATGAATGTGCTTGCTTTTGTTGGTTAATTATACGGTGTTTAAAGATCGATCGGTGTGCATTTGTCGGATTGAATTATATGGTGTGCTTTTGTCGGATTGAATTATATGGTGTTTAACTATCAATTGATGTGCTTTTGTCGGATTGAATAATATCAGTTCTTTTATCGCAAGAATTATCACTCAGTTCTTTTATCACAAGAATTATCACTAGATCGTGGAGGCAGCTGTAGATTATTTTTCTTACAATAATGCTTATTAAGTTTCCATTTACTATTTTTCTTATGTGCTCAAGGTAGTCTCTCTTATTGTTTGTAAGAAGGTACATTTGTCAGTGATGTTGATTATCTATCGAAGAACAATACTTGATCGTGAACAATATGATCATCGAGTCTGTTATGAGACTTCTCCGTTGGTTTTTTCAATTATTGTATTTGATTATTTATCTTATCTTCTAGGTCCTTCAACTCCTTCCTAGATTGATTGTGCTTTGCAGGGAATCTAAGAATTGAAGTGAGGGCAGGGTGTGCAAATGAATGTCGGTTGTGGAGGCAATGGCGGGAGATTATTGTTTGGAATGGCTGTAGTCTCTCATTGGTGGTAGTCTCTCTCGTTTTATTACGTTTCCATTCACAATTGTTCTTAACTGGTCGATTTGGAATGGCTGTAGTCTCTTGAATTGGTTGTCGGAAGGTACATGTATCAGTCAGGAACAATACTGTTATGGTCTGAGGCTAAGGATTTTATTTTGCCAGTACAGTGCTATGTTTTCTGGATTATCTTTTAACTGGCTAAACTGGTTTGTTATGCAAGAGTACTGTTACAAAATGACATTTGAGGTGGATTTGTCTGCTACATTTTTGTGTTCTGGGTTTACAAAAGGCATTGTGGGATGAGCGTGGTTGACAAGTTCTGTTGGGCTTAGAGGTACAGTGCTGTGTTTTCTGGATTAATGTTTAACTGGCTACACTTGTTTGTTTGATTCTGATCTTCGTTGTAACTTTGACTACAATAGAACTGTTACAAAGTGACATTTGAGGTTGATTTGTCTTTCTTTTGGATTTGTCGTTCCTTCATTCTTCATTTTTGTTTGATTTTAGATAGGAATTGATGTATTTTCTTTTGGATTTGTCGTTCTTTCATTGTTCATTTTTGTTTGATTTTAGATAGGAATTGATGTATTTCTAGGCATGCTTGATGCTGGAGTTTTTTAGAGGAATTTGTTAATTTCAGGATACGATTCTTGAAATGGTATAACGAATTAGATCGACTAATAACTCTAGATAAAATAATTGTTTGTTTGGTTGTATTTCTTTTCAGCACACACCAAGGAGTCTGGCACTTCTCTTTCTTTGAGTAATAAAAATTATGGAAGAGTTTAGAACGGTTTAAAACAGCACGTGATCACTGATCTTAGCTTGTGTTTGGAGTGACTAAGGCTACCTTGGTTTTATGGGATCATCTTCCCTGAGTAAGTTGATTGGTAAGCTGGCACTATTGGATTTCCTTGTTTCCTTATCAGGCATAATGTTTCTGGAGTTGGATATAATGAAACAACTTATGTAATGCCTTTGTACTAACAGCAGTGTATTGGATTAGGAATTTTCAGAGAACTAACGGCATATGTATAAGTTTGAAATATGTGATGTGCTTGTCAGATATTTTGTAGATATGTATTTTTGATAGCTAGTTTTATTCTTGTTTTGAATTACAGAGATGTTATGCTAATGTGATCTTTTGATTCTAATAACAATTGTCGTTGTTTATATAAATTATTATGATTGATGGATTGCCTTTAATAGTTGTTGCTGTAAGAAAAATATACTGAAGTTGCTTGTTGATGATTCTCATCATTGTAATAATTCTATGGCATTTTTTTCGTAGTTATTTGCAAAGATATATTTTACTTTCTAGAGTTAGTTCTGCAATAGTTATTTTCTTATTATTGCTAATTAAATATTTCCTCTTGTTTTTAATTTTTTTTTTAAATTATTTTTTCGTTTGTGATTTGTAATAGAAGATTAGGATGTCACAGATTTGTAATAGAACATTTTTTTTAACTGCTTTCTTTATTGAACCTGATAAGTCCTTCCTTGTTTTGGGTTTGATCAATAATTTTGTGTAACGTCTCTAGTCTGTTAGTGAGAATTTTTTAAACCATTGTAAACATACGCCTGAATTTAATGTATGGGCCTACATTGTTCTAACTTGGAGTTGTTTAGTACGTTTGTTGTATATTATGATAATATGATAATATTGTTGTTTAATTTGTTTGAACTACTTTTACATTCAAAAATTTAGAATTGAAATTCTTACTTTTGTCTGTCTTATATTTTTATAATATGTTGAATTCAGAATTAATTATTGAAGTATCATTATCTTCTGCAAAACATCTCCCTAGGCTCATTTCCCCTGGCTACAGCTTCATGACACGCGTCCTGCATCCATGCTTTGCACGTTCGGAATGTTTGAGATTCAACTTTGAGTAGCAACCGTTACTATTCCCTCTTTTTTCAAATATACTTCTGCAAACCGCTCGAGATTTTTTCTTCTTTCATCTACTTCCATGCCATTTGCTTGCTGTCATTTCTTTTTCAGGTGCGCTTCTTTTTTTCTTGTTCTTGTGTGCTGCATTTCTTTGTCTTTGCCCTATATGCATCTTTTCTCATTCTACTCACCTGCTGATTCCCTGCATTCATTTTCTGGTATAATAGCATAAGTTTTTACCGTTTATATGTTTGCAATATACTAGTTCTGATTCTCTTTCATGTATTTTAAAACTTTCTATAGGGTTTTAAACTTTTGCTTAGTTTCAGGGTTGAAGTGCGTTTGGTGTTTGTTTTTAAGTTTTTTTCTTGGGTCATTTGAACTTGTTTATTTGTGATAAGCCCATATTTACCATTATTTGTTTATATGCTATTATTTAACATGCAAAATACTGATTAGATTTAAGATTTAACAGAGAATAATGGAACTTAATTGAAAAAAAAAATATACTTAAACTGAATAAAAACAATAAATATAATAATTAAACCATATTTCAAGGTATTGAATTTTCAGATACATTTATCTAAAATGGAAAATATTTAACTAAAATTAGACAAACATTTAAGAAATTTACATTGTGTTATTAACTTATTACATATAACTTTGGCTCCAATTATAAATTACATGATTTTGTAGCCTAATAACCACCATTCTAGTCACCATCGCTAAACCAATAAAACTGATTTAAAAATATTATAAATTATAACTTAGATATTCTTAAAACTTTGAGATTAGATTTTAATTAATTTTAATATTGAAAAAAAAAAGAATCATATGAAAACATAACACTAACAAAGACTAATTTTAAAATGTCGTAAAGATTTTAATTTTTATCTAAATGGATCTGTGGATGATTTGTAATTCATTTGATTGAAACTCAAAATATAGTTGAAGAAAATTATATTTTCAATTAAATCATTAAACAAAACACACAGCAATGTATTAAATCTTCGAGTAAATAATTACTTAATTGTTAGTTAAATCATCAAGTATAAAACTTCATTCAATTAGCAATAAATAAAAAATGAATTATTATCTTGGCATGGGATTAATATTTTTCAAATTTAAAACCAATAAATATTTAAATTCATAATCAAATTTATAATTTGTAAAGAATAATCCATCTGTGATATAATGTTATTTTAAATTGAATCAATGTTCAATTAAGAAAATTGAATTTTTCGGGCTGTACAGGGCAGACACGGTGTATGGATGTGTGGTGTGGGAGATAATGTAAGTATTAAGTTTTGTTACACTTGTGTTTTCTTAAGACAATCTGATTTTGGAACCTATCAGATTTGTTGTTTGTGTTTATTCCTTTGCAGCACGTCTCGAATCTCTAAGATTTCTTTTGGCGGTTGAGCATGTAGAATCGAGTTTCGATGGCTGTAGCTCCCAATATCCTAATTTCTTGACGAGTGTTCTCTCTTATTAACTTTCTCTCGACTTGATCATGACTTGATCACCAAACATTAAGGATTGAATTGTGATTTGTTACTCGGAAACTTTAGGTTTTGTTATTGTCACATTTTTTTTTGCATTTATCTTTGATTGGCTATTTGTTGACGAATGTGAATATAGCCAGGTGTGTGATCCGCGATTGTGTTGAGGATTAAATAATAATACGATATCCAGGGTAATATAATATCTTGGATGAGTTTCATTTCTATTATTTAACTTCTTTGAACCTGAACTTCAAATATAGGGATTCAATTGCGATTTGTTTTTCTGCAGCAATGTTTGGGGGATTTGTTTAGTGTAACATTTGTCTCATTGAGCATATATTAGGAGTGAAGATGTCTGCAGGGACTGATGTGAGGTTGGATGTGGAAACACCATCAAGGGGATTTGTCAAGCTTTAGGTTTTGTAACCTTTACATTTTTTATGTCATTATTTGTGATTAGCTAAACTTGTTTGGATTCTACGTTTTGGTTGGATTCATTGCTGACCTTGCAGTGTGGCTGTCAGTTCTTGTGGGTTTTTTAACATGCACTATCAGACTATTGGTGGCACTGCAATTTGGGTAGGATTTGTCTGGCATGGTGATTGTAGTGAAGAGGATATCTGATTGATCGTGGAGGCAATAGTTGTAGATTATTGAACTTACCATAAAGGATGTCTCTTTTATTGGTTGTAGGAAGGTACATGTGTCAGCCATGGTGATTGTTTTCATTTACTCATGTTTAAGCTAAGAGGATGTATCCTTGAGGAAATTACTCTAGATTAGTAAACTTATTGCAAAGCTATATGTTTTATTACGTTTCCATTTACTATTTTTCTTATGTGCTCAGGTGAGAATGACTATGGTCTCTCTTATTAGTTGTAAGAAGGTACATGTATCAGCCATTGTGTTTGTCTAAGCAATGGCAATACTTGGTCTCTGAAATTTGATCATAAGTTTGTTATGGAATTTTCTCCATCAATGTTTTATTGAATTTGTTTGTTGATCTTATTGTATAGAGCTTCCATCTTCTACCTAGATTAATTATTTTTTTTATTCATGGGTTGTACAGGGAAACTACGAAATGAAATGGATGAAGGGTGTGCAAATGGTGGATGGAGATCCGGTGAAACCTTAGCTTTTATTATCTATGTATTCAATGGGATTTGTTATAAATTGGCTTTATATGAGTGAGATTTCTTTTGCGATTGCGTATCAAAAATCTTCAGTTAGGAACGGTTTACGACATGGAACCTAATATCTGAGTTTGCTCTTTATATAATTTCTCTGCATTGGTATTTTGGGTTTGTTTCTTGTATTTTTAGCCTATTATTAGCATTTACGTCTCCCTTGGTTTTTGAATTACCGAACTGCATGACTTTTAAGCATGTGAGGATTGAAAAACATAAGTGTTAGGAATGGCTAAGAACTCGTAATAAACATTGGCATTCAACTGCCGTTTGTTTCTCTGCACAGGTGTTTCTCTTATGCAGTTGAAGTGGAATTTGTTGTTGAAGAACGGGCCATCTTCTATTTTTACTTTTCCTTGGTCTTCGATGAGCTCATTTCACCAATTTTTTGTGCTTCGTTGGGTTCTCACAGTGAAATCAAGTGTGGTCGTTTGTGGAAGAAATTAACTATCCTATAAAATATGGTTTGGTGATTTTGTATTGATTTGGGTGAAGTATATGGTGTTACCATCAATTGATGTGGTCAAATTTTGGTGTTAAAGAGAGTTTAGTATGACTTTCATTCTGATTCTTGCATATGATTTGCACTCTTCGGTACTCCAAAATCACAGCTCTTTTGACTCCTTTCAGTTTGGGGTCTCCAAATTTATGATAGGATGTGGGAACTAGATGCTATCTTGTTGCAGACTATTTTACTCAATCTTAGTCCCTTGCCGATTTTCTTCAATCTCAACTTTTGCTAATACATATGTGGGCACAGGTTTTGGAAGCTGTGAATGAAGATCCAGGCAAACTTCAGGTTTTATTATCTTTGCGTTCATTATTTTCTCTGAAGTTATTCTTCTGGCTACATTTGTGGCGTGGTGACAGGCACCACATGAGTATAAGAGGCATTGGCATTTGTATTGTTTGGCCTTTAACTCGTTTTGCAGTGATGTCTAGACTTACTTTGGATGTCTTTGGTTATGGACGCAATGGAGGTAGATTTTTTTTTTGAACGTCTGGTCTCTCTTAATGGTTGAATAGTGAGAAGGTGCATCTCATTTTGTTGTGTTTCCATTCACTACTTTTCTTATGCGCTTGATTTGGAAGGTACTTGGTCACTAATCATTATGATCATCGAGTCTGTTATGGGAATATCTCCATTGTTTTTTAATTATTGAATTCATCTTTTCGCCTATGAAGCCAAGCAATGAAGTGTGTTGTAGATGTGCAAATTGTGTGTGGAAGTTCTGTGGTATGTGAAGCTAGAGGGTTTATTTACCGTTACTTTGCTGTGCTCTTATGATCCAATTTTTAAATGGCTATATCTTGTTAGTTTGATTATGATCTTATTTGTATTGATGGTAGTATGTCGACAGTCTGGGATTTTGTCATGGGCACTGGAAACTGCAAACTAACACTTGAGGAGGATTTGTCCTCTATGTTTTTATGAGTTCTGGGTTTATGAAAGGCATTGTGGGATTCTTAATTAGCTCGTTATCCTAGAACAAAAATAATTTGGCGAAAATATGTTAATCGGTGGGTGGTGGGCAGGTTTCAGAAACATTGGACGGAGATCTAGTGAAACCTTAGGCTTTACTATCTTTGAATTCATTATTTTCATTGCCGTTATTCTTTAGGCTAAACTTTTCTAGTGGGAGATCTTGAGGCTTTACTATTTTTGAATTCATTATTTTCATTTCTGTTTATTCTTTAGGCTAAACTTTTGGAGTGGGAGTTCTTGTTGATTTTGATTATCTTCTTATACTAGTGTTGCAGTGATGACAATGTGTATTGGATCGTAGAGGTAATAGTTATAGATTATTTAACATACTACAAAGCTTTATGTTTCGTTACGATTCTATTTACTATTTTTCTTATATGTGCTCGAGTTGGAATGGCTGAAGTCTCTCATATTGGTTGTAGGAAGGTACATGTGTCAGCCATGATGTTTGTCTAAGCAAGAGTAATACTTGATAGCTGAACATTATGATAATCGAGTGTGTTATGGGAATTTCTCAACCGATTTTTCAATTCCTAAATCACCATATCATCTATGTCCTTCATCTTCCACCTAGATTGATTGAATTTTTATTGAATTCGTGGGTTATTTCAGGGAATCTAAGAAATGAAGTGGGTACAGGGTGTGCAACTGGTGGGTGGTGGGAAGGGTTCAGAAATCTGGCAAAACCTTAGGTTTTATTATCTTTGAATTCATTATTTTCTTTGATGTTATTCTTCTTGCTAAACTTGTGGAGTGAGTGGGTGATCTGTAAATAGGCACTATATGAGAGGCTGTTGGCTCTGTTGATTTTGATTGTTTTCTTGTTCTCATGTTACTACTAAAAGGATGTGTGTTGTATCCTAGAGGCAATATTTGTTCAGTATTAAACTTATTGCAAAGCTTTATATTTTATTACGTTTCAATTTACTATTTTCTTATGTACTATAGTGTGAATGACTATAGTCTCTCTAATGGTAGTAGGAAGGTACATGTGTCAGCTATTCTGTTTGACTAAGCAATGGCACTACATGATTGCTTAAATTATGATCATCCAATCTGTTATTGAAATTTATCCCTTGGTTTTTTAGGTATTGAATTTCTTTATTCATCTTATCACGTAGGTCTTTCTTTTCAACCCAAATTCATTAAAGTTTTTTTAAATTAATGGGTTGTATATCGATACTACGAATTAAAATGGTTGTCAGGTGTGCAAATGGTGGATGGTGGCATGTTTTGGGAACAATGGATGAAGATCCGGTTAAAACTTAGGTTTTATTATTTATGCATTCAGTATTTTCATTACCTGGAGAAACTTGTGGAGTGGGAGATCTTGTAATTAGGTACTATATGAGTGAGAGGCTTTGACATTTGTGTTTTTGGACTGTTGACTCAGTTGACTTTGATTATCATCCTAGAGGCAATAGCTGTAAATGACTATTGTTTTATTATGATTCCATTTAGTATTTTTCTTATGTGTTGGAGTTGAAATGACTAATGTTTCTCTTATTGGTCGTAGATGGCACATGTGTCAACCATTGTGTTTGTCCAAAGAGGAGCAATTCTTGATTGCTGATATTTTTATTTGTTTATCCATCTTATCGTCTAGGTCCTTCATCTTTTACCCAGATTGATTAAAGTTTTCTTAAATTCATGGGCTCCACAGGGAAACTACGAAATGAAGTCATTCCATAGTATGCAACTGGTGGGTTGTGGCCATTGTGGATGGAGATCCGATGAACTTGGGTTTTATTATCTTTGCATTCTGTATTTTCATTGTCGTATTCTCCAGGCCAAACTTGTGGAATGTGGATGATCTAGCAAATTGGCACTATATGCTTGAGAAACTTTGATATTTGTGTTGTTGGGCGGTTGTCTCTGTTGATTTTCATTATCTTCTTCTACTAGTGTTGCAATGCAGAGGATGTCTATTTGATCGTGGAGGCAATAGTTGTAGGTTATTGAACATACTATAGAGCTTTATGTTTTATTAATTTTTAATTTATTATTCTTTTATGTGCTTGAGTTGGAATGGTTATGGTTTCTCTTATTGCCTGTAGGATGGTACATGTGTCAACCATGATATTTGTTTACGCGAGAGCAATACTTGATCATTGAACATTAAGATCATTGAGCTCGTGGATATTTCTGTTAAAAACAGATTTGTCTAATTATCTTAACCACAAAGGGATCTGAATTGATTAACAAGCTTTTATATGGTTTAAGATAAATCTTGAATAAATCTTTAGGTTTTAAAGCTTAATTAATCAATTTTGCAGTTCTGGGTTAATGGACTGTTTAAATCAATCAAGAAAGATTATGAGAGAGAAGAAAGAAGCAAGACACACAATTTATACTGGTTCGATTCAAAAAGAATCTACATTCAGTCTTCTCCTAAGTAACACACTTAGGAGGATTCCACTAAACAAAAAAGTTCCAAGAATTACAAGCACACCTACGTAATTCTAACCCCCAAAACCCAAGAACTTGATTCAACAATCAAGAACTCCCCCTAGGAGCAATGCATCCACACAATTGCACCTAGGTCCACACTTCAAACATTGAAGCTACTGTAATTAGAAATACAGAAAACAAAATAAGAAACGAAAACACCTAAGTTGTGCAGATTTGACTTGATGCTCCTTGAATCAAGCAAGATCCATCATGGTAGAATCAACCATCAATTCTTCTTGGATCTGTACTTGAGTTATCTTGCAAAATCTTCTGAAACTTTGTGTCTCTCAGATGGCTCTATCTCAGATGAAAACTGCGTGATCTTTCTGATTTTTCCAGACCCAAAATAGATTCCAAAACAACTTTTATACAAAGGTTTTTGCTGTCACTAATTCGATTAGCAATTTACCTAATCGATTATCGTGAGCATATTTTCACTTACTTTGTACAATACTCACAGCTAATCCATTAGTTAAAGAACTAATCATATGCAGAAATACATAGCAGGCCTGAAATACATTTGATAAAGAGAAACTAATTGCCTAATGCATATCCTAACTGGACCAAGCTATGTTTTATTCTAGATCAGTAGACATCATCAAAATTGTTCTTCATTTATGGATGAAAGGCTCCACCTTTCAACAATCTCCCCCTTTTTGATGATGTCCAAAACATGGACTGTGATAAGCCTGCCTGCAGCACATTAAGCAAACACAACAACAGTACAAGCACACAAAGCAAACAACAACATAGGCATATAACAAATATCATTTTCATTACATACTCCCCCTACCAATAAACCATCAATATATCAAATTCTCCCCCTTTTTGGACATTAGC
>Ga0214545_1007289_pt1 | contig 18594 bp, 9 predicted proteins | sample CNSS4metaG_FD_160064 | JGI IMG/M metagenome (GOLD analysis project Ga0214545, IMG submission 160064) | Root nodule microbial communities from cowpea collected in UCLA plant growth center, Los Angeles, California, USA - CNSS4 | ecosystem: Host-associated > Plants > Roots > Nodule | place: USA...
TACATGCTGTCTTCGTGAGCTTGAAAAAATCGTTGAATGCCGCGAAACTTTTGGCCAAATAGTTCTGCCAATATTTTACGAGATTTACCCATTCGATGTACGTCATCAGAAAGGTGATTTTAGGAAAGCGTTGGAAGAAGCTGCACACAAAAGCTATTCAGGAGAACAAGTGGAACATGCATTCTCTAGATGGAGCAATGCACTCACCACGGTTGCAGGTATCACTGGTTGGAATGTCAGAGATTTCAGGTAAACAAATGAATCCTTCGAACTTTGTTCTGTTTGAGAGTGAATGAAGCATATTTTAAGGATGTGATTTATTTTTCGTAATGCATTACCATTCATCTTGAAGGCATGATGCTGAACTTGTGGAGGTTACTGTTAGCCGTGTTCAGACAATACTGGAATATGGAGACTTGTATCTTACCGAATTTCCCGTTGGATTAGACCCTCATGTGAGAAAGGTAATTGAATGTATTGAAAATCATTCCAGCAAAGTCTGTATGATAGGGATATGGGGAATGGGAGGATCGGGTAAGACTACCATAGCCAAAGCCATCTACAATCGAATTTATCGTCCATTCATTAGTAGGAGTTTTATTGAAAATATTAGAGAGTTTTCGTATAGAGATAGAAGGCATGTTCATTTGCAAGAAAATCTTCTTTATCGTATCCTAAAATCCAAGTTCAAGGTGCAAAGCGTTGGGATGGGAAGAACTATGATCGAGAATGAGTTTTCTCGAAAAAAGTTGCTAATTGTGCTTGATGATGTGAATGAGTTTAGCCAATTAGAAAACCTATGTGGGAATCGTGATTGGTTCGGTCAAGGAACTGTGATAATCATTACAAGTAGAGATGTTCACGTGCTCAACCGACTCAAAGTTAATTACATTTATAAAATGAATGGTATGAACGAAAATGATTCCCTTGAGCTTTTTAGTTGCCATGCCTTTGGAGATCCAAAACCAAGAAAAGGCTTCGATGAATTTGCAAGAAGTATAACTGCTCATTGTGGAGGACTACCACTGGCTCTTGAGGTCCATGGTTCCATTTTATTTAATAGGACAAAGGATTGGTGGGAAAATGAATTGGCAAGACTACAAGTATTTCCCACTACAGAAGTTCAAAATAAATTGAGAATAAGTTTTGAAAGTTTATGCGATGACATGGAAAAGGATATTTTTCTTGATATATGTTGTTTCTTTATTGGTAAAGATAGAGGCTATGTCACCCAGATACTAAATGGATGTGGACTACATGCTGATATTGGTATAACAGTTCTCATAGAACGTGGCCTCATAAAAGTTGGAAGGAACAACAAACTTGAAATGCATCCTTTGTTAAGAGACATGGGAAGAGAAATTATTCGTCAAAGATGCCCAGAGAAACCAGGGGAAAGGAGTCGACTATGGTTTAAGGATGATATAAAAGATGTACTGAAAAGGAATACTGTAAGAACATTCTTTATATGATTTTGAAACTTCTTTTGAAAGTGTTTTCTTTTTCTAGTGCAATACATGTGTTGTTAACTTATTAGACTCACCATTAAGCTTCATTGATCAACGGATACTGAGAGATTTCCCAACTGTATCTTTTTCCTATATTCATCACAGGGGACAAAGGGTACCCAGGTATTGTCCCTGAAACATAAATCAAACAGAGGAGATTGCTTTGAAGCTCATGCTTTCAAGAAAATGAAGAGATTAAAACTGCTACAGCTGGATCATGTACAACTTACTGGAGATTACGGGTACCTTTCTAAACAACTGAGATGGATTTGTTGGAAAGGGTTTCCTTCAAAATACATTCCAAACAACTTTCACATGGAAGATGTAATTGCAATTGATTTCAAACATAGTCATCTTCAACTTGTCTGGAAACAGCCCCAGGTATTCATTGCATTCATTTTTCTTTTAAAACTCATAGGTTAATTAAAATAAATATAGTATAATAATTGGTTCAGGTTTAACTTTTGTATTTTCTATTTTCTTTTCTAATTTTTTGTCAAAAACTATTTTTGTAGGTTTTAGAGCGGTTAAAATTCCTTAATCTTAGTCACTCCAAGAACTTGAGAGAAACACCTGACTTTTCTGGACTACCAAGTCTTGAAAAGCTCATTCTAAAAGATTGTCCAAGTTTGTGCAAGGTACACCAATCCATTGGACATCTCTGCAATCTATTACTGATAAATTTGAAAGACTGCACAAGTTTAAGCAGTCTCCCTAGAGAGGTATATACATTGACCTCTTTAAGAACTTTCATCATCTCTGGTTGTTTCAAGATTCACATATTGGAAGAAGATATAATGCAGATCAAATCCTTGATAACTCTAGTTACTGAAAATACAGCAGTGAAAAAAGTGCCATGTTCAATTGTAAGCTCAAAAAGCATTGGATATATATCCCTACGTGGATTTGAAGGATTGGCGCATAATATTTTTCCTTCTATCATTCGATCTTGGATGTCACCAACAATGAATCCCCAATCTTATATTAGTCTGCTTTGCATGGATATGGAGAATAATAATTTGTCTGACCTTGTGCCTTTGTATAGAAGCCTTGCAAATCTTCGAAGTATTTTAATTGAGTGTAACACGGACTATCAACTATCTGAGCAAGTAAAAGCAATTCTAGTTGAATACGGTGTAAATTTTACAGAATCAAGAATTTCAAATCATCCCTTGAGGTTTTCTTTGATTGGTGTTGGAAGTTACAATGAATTCTTCAACACTCTCAACGATAGCATTTCTGAGGTTCATTCTCTTGCTCTTACCTTTGCGTGCTTACCTTCAACATTCATTATTTAAGACAACATGAATTGATCTCAATATAGTATCTAAAAGCAACTGTCATTTCTATATAGATTCAATGCTTCATTTGAAAGTGCCTAATTTTAATTATCAACAACAACAATCCATACGCTCATGTTGTACTTGGTTCATGTTTGTTAGATTCCCATTGATCAGACCGGTAATACTTAAACAGAGATGCACAAAAAACCATTAACAATTTGGTTAAATTTGATCTGTGTATTACTTTTTAACTTGATTAGAAAGCTTATTCTTTTGTTTCGGAATAATTGTAATTTGAATTAAAAATGGTGATCATTTGAATTGCAAAAGTTCATACATGACTAAGCCTTTGATCTCGTGGTACAGGGATTGGCAAGAAGTGAGTCTTGTGATGTTTCTCTTCCAGGTGATAACTATCCTCATTGGTTGGCAAATATGGGTGAGGGACATTCTGTTTCTTTCACTGTGCCTAGAGATCGTAACATGAAGGGAATGATTTTTTGTGTTGTTTATTTATCAACCCCTGAAATTGTGGCAACCGAATGTCTTACAAGTGTCTTAATTGTTAATTACACAAAGTGCACATTACAAATGCACAACCATGACACGGTAATTTCCTTTAAAGATGAAGATTGGCATGGAATAATGTCAAATTTAGGATCTGGAGACAAGGTGGAGATTTTTGTGAATTGTAGTAATGGATTGGTGATCAAGAACACAACTATATATCTTATATATGGGGAATCAAATGACTTGGAAATGGAGCCTTGCCTTGAGCCAAAGGAAAATACTTTAAGTAAATTCATTATGAAAATGGTAATGTGTGACTTCTGGTAAGTTAATGTCCTTCTTTGAGAACAGAACAAGATCCCTTGAGTTATGGAATTTAATTGAATGTCCTTGATTACAGTTTATTTCTTTCCATCCTTTCCTTTTAGGCTCTAGTTACTCATTCTCTTTGTTTTGTATATAATAATAATAATAATAATAATAATAAGATAATAATAATTATTATTATAATAAAATCCCGTGTACAGTAACAACTTGTTTCATATGTGTATACAAAACAAGATTATATACCAACTCCACGTAAAAATTTGACTTTGTGATGAAAAGTTTATTAATTTGTTTAGAGATTTATTCCCTTACTTTAGTTTCTAATTTTCTAATTAGAGCCTTTCGCCATTTTTAAGCTTGATTGTGTGGAGTGGATAAATTGACGGGCTATAATTTCTAACTTGTCAATATTTTATAATGATTGAGCTCGTCATTGAACTTGAGCATTTATTTGGGTCCATCTTGCTTCTAAGAGGTATGATGGATGCTCCGGTTTAAGTATAAGCGGCTGGAAAATATGTTTTATATTTATAATTTAAAATTTAAAGTAAGAATATTTTATTTAGTTAGTTAGTTTCATAAGAGATATAAACTACACATCACCATAATAATGCCAATATTTTAAATCTTTTTTCTTTAAGAATTGTTCTAAAGTCTTTCTTTTCTATTATATTTACTGTTTTACATTTGTTATTATAACTAGTTTTTCACGGGAATTTTTTAAATATTATTTCTTTGGTTATTATAAATAAATTTACGTTTTTAATACAATGACAAAAAACTAAGTTACTAATAATAAAAATTATAAAAGTAATGACCAATGAATGATATACAATGATATTTATGTTGTAAAGCATAGTGATATTAGAACATGTCTTCTCTGAAATTTAAAAGGCAACCCTGGTTCAGAAGGAACTAAATCCATTCTTGGGATAAATATTTTGTCACCAATGTTTTTATTTGTAATTACATTTGTAGAAATGACATCTTCCCTCCATGATTAACTTGCAATCTTATGCCATTAAAAAAGACCTTTTGCTTGATCAATATTTTTCAAAAGCATAATTGGTATAGCTATTTTAAACTTCAATTGATGATTGGTATGCTTGAACAGTTAATATCATTTAAGAATTCTAATGTAAATCATTCAGGTTGAATTTCTTCTTGTTCATCTGATTGGCAATGTGTATCTGAATTTAAATAACTTACCTCTTGACCACTTAATAAAGAAAACATGAATTCATTAAGTTGAGGATACACAAATTCAACCAATCATTGCTTATCAAAAAATAACCAAGATTCATCATATTTACCAGAAATTGAGGATACACAAATTCAACCAATTAGAGGAAAGGTGATTTTGTATTTCCAATCAACAACTATTATGGAATTTCAACAATGATTTCACCATTTTCATTTAAATCCATCTCCATGTCTCCAATCTTCATGATCCAATCAACAAATTATTTTATATCGTTTGTTGTTAAACTATTTTTTTGAAGTACTTAATCTCATGTTTTTTTAGAGTTTTAACAATTTGCAACACTTATATAACTTAGAATAGTGTATTGATGATTTGATGATATCATATTTAGATCCTTTCTTTATAACAGACAAAATTTTCCTAAAGTCACCTCCCAAGACATCAACTTTACCATCAAATGGTTTGTCATTGTTGACATCATAAACATTTTTCATAATATATATCTCTAAAGGTTATATCAAATTCCTCAAAACACATTATATTCATCATGAGTCCTTCATCCCATATAATCAAATTGGTTCCCATTAAAAGCTTATCACGAAGACTACCTTGAGTTATGTTGCAAGTTTATTCCTCGTTAATTAAGAATGCGGTGCAAAATGTAGAATGTGTTCTTTTTCCACCAAAAAGTAATAAAGAAGAAATTCCACTTGATGCTACATTTAAAATAATCATTCTTTTAATTCTTATAACAATTGTCAATGTCTTCCACATAAAAGTTTTTCCTGACCCACCAAAACGATATAAAAAGAATAATCCTCCCTTTTGTGAAAGTACGTTGTCATGATATCCTCATATACATGCACTTGTTTCTTATTGAGTGATTTCAACACAATTGCATGTTCTTTAGCCATCTCTTTATTGTACATCAACTCATCAATAATAAATCTATTTTGGAATGGAAGTGAATCTAAAATATCAAGTTGAGGTAACAAAGGATAATCTTTCAAAGACCTACCATTTGACATCAACAATTTTTTAATTTGAAGAAGACAAAGTTTTTGTAATTTAGCAACTTCAATTTGAAAACCTATAACAAGAACTTAATCATATGAACATTGATGTGTTTTTTTTTTTTAATTCAATAAATTACAATATAAAATACTTGGCAAGTTCAAGTGCTTTCTTTTTGGTATAAAATTCCATCACATAAGACATTCCAAGTAGAATTCCAAACTACATCAGGTTTGGAAATTTATTTATGCTCAATAATGTAACAAACAATCTTGTAAACTAATTTCCATAAGGAAATTCAATTGCTTCTTTGATTGCATCAATAAATTATTTGTTATTTGTCCCAAAGCATAGCAAGCTTGTTGGTAGGTTTCAGAAAATTTGTCCATCAATTGTCTTTATGCTCTCATAATCAATACACCATTTCTAAATAGTCAATAATATCCTCAAATAATACAGGTCTCCATATTCTAGAGGAATATAAGTAAGCCTACTAATGTTGTATCCTTTCTTCCTTGGTTTCCATTCTTTTTCTTTAGCCATCCACACAAATTTGGTGGGAAACTCAGAATAACTCAAATTTTATCCATCTATGTAATATCCCGGTCGGATTTACAAATTTAAATAATAAAATAAATAATTATGAATAAAACCTCATTTATTATAACTTCATTTCCCAAACATGAGAAAATTTAAACATTTACTTCATCGTAAAATAACTCAAATCCATACTTTATAAATTCAAATACAATAGCCAAGTTTGATAATACAAATGATTACAAAGTCTTTAAAATCCATAAAAATAATAAAACTCTGTAGAATATCCCAAAGATAGCCCACACTCCGGCTCTATGCCTCACCAGATCCACCTGCAACATCATATGCTCACGTGTAACACAATACATGATCAATGCCAAACACAAACAAATAGGGTGAGCTAACAGTATAAAACATATACGTAATTCAAATATATAAGCACACTCTCATCAAAGGAACTCTATCTTTTGATTCCATACCACATCACCACCACCATGTTACCCGTGTTCTACATCTTTAGATGAATACCTCAAGATACACTTGTTGCCACACCTACAAGCCACAACTTGTAGAACACGTGCGAGAAACTTGCTACGGACCACACTCCGTAACGCCAAGTGGAGTTCCCAATACGAACATAGTTCGTAATGTCCAAAGACTACCAAACTCATCGACTAATATCGAGGAGGCACATCTTCTGGACCCATCTTACGAGCCACAACTCGCACACTCACACCAGCAACACTCGTCAATCCGAGCCACAACTCAAGGATTCCTCGTGTTCATTCGCCATCTCGAGGCACAAATCAAGAGATGTCATTCCAAGCCACAACTCAAGGAATGCTATGTGTTTCCCTCTATCTCGAGCCACAACTCAAGGGATACCGTTTCGAGCCATCACTCAAGAAACACTCCACAAATCGATCTTTAAGGTATCACCAAAGCATTGTAGACTGCGCACATCTAAAGCAAACATTCATTATGCTTCTAAATTATCGTCGGGCACTACTACAGAGTCGCTAAGAGAAATTTAGTTCCAGACCACCTAGCGGAAGCTTCGTGCCTCAAAACACTTTGGCTCTGCATGTATCGCCATTGTAAGACCCGTAAAATTTAATTAATTAAATAAATAATTAATTAATAAATGCGGGTGGGGAAATAATTATGACATTAGATTATGGTTGGTATGACGTGGAAAATTGCTAGTTCATGTGGTTGAGAGTACTTTAAATGTGTGAGAGGACTTGGGTTCGAGTCCTATGTATGTTAACTTTTGTTATTGTTTTATTATTTAAATCTGTGAAGTCATGCTATGAAATGATATGATAATTGAATTATGAGTGTTAGCATGAAATATGAATTGGCATGATGGTTTGATATTGGTTTAGCAATTGCATGGGTATGGGTTCAAGTCTTGGGAAACACAAATTAAACTTTATTTTTATTTTGCTAATGGTAACTTTGGAAGGAATTGGAAGGGATAAAATAAACCTACTGGAATCAGCAGCCAAGGGTGGCTATAATCACCATTCATAATGAGAAATGAATGGCCATTAAAGGATAATAAGGTGCATTTTCGTTTTTGATTTTTGGGTTAGCCTAAAGCACTAGTTTAAAAGGCAAGAGGAAGGGTTTAGGCAAAGTTTTGCAAGGCTGAACATAGACCTAGAAAACAGAGACAAAAAGTGAGGGTGAGAGGACTGGTGTGAGTGAATTTAGAGATTGGGTTGAGGAAATTCAAGAGTGGCCATTGGTGACCAAAGGAAAGAGCTTGAGGATTTCAAGTGTAGCAAAGGAGATCAGGTTAGGGGAGCTGGACTCCGTTTTTGATTGTAATTTATTTAATTTCATGAATAATATGATAATATGAATGCATAATCTCTGTTGAAATTAAGGATTTCTGATTTCTGGAAAATTTCCAGAAACCGCCTGGCGGGCTATGCATAGCCGCTAGGCGGCTCATACCTGCGTGATTATTTTTCTGGGTTCTTGAAGGAACCGCCTGGCGGTGAAGCCTTGTACCGCCAGGCGACACGAGCCTATCACCATGTTTTTGGGTTCTCTGTTGAACTGCCTGGCGGTGATGAATTACCGCCAGGCGATGCGAGTCTGTTGATTTAATTTTTTATGATTTTGGGCATCTTGGGGAAATTCCAATCGGGGAAAAATTGAGGGTTTGTGGTTACGAGATGATTGAGGTAGTATTTTTTTGAATCCCAATATGAATAATCAAAGAAATTGATGGAACAGTGTTAGGGTGGAAAGCATGGGGACCTTGCCATTAAGCCATATGAGGTCGAACTTAAAGGGGAATTAGGGTAAGGGTTGAGTGGAGAATTACACACTGGGACGTCTATGAGTGAGTGAGAGTATGGAATAAGGGATAAATTGAACAGAAAACGTTGCAAGAGAATGAGAGAAGTTGCCAAAAGGATTTGACAAAATCTGGAAAATTCCAGAACTGATGCACCGCCTGGCGGTGCGGAGCTTGCCGCCAGGCGACAGTTTAGAGGTGGTGTTTCTGGATTGAGAGTGAGTTGAGAGTCTGAGGAAGTTTGGTGCGGTTGGGATTCATTAAGGAGGAGTCGGGAATCATGGGATATTGAGTCTATAAGACGAAACTACAAAAAAAAAATGGTAGATGGGTTATGTGGAAAGGAGTACATGAGGAGAATAGGTAATAAAGGTAAATTAGATTCTGGTATGAGTCATAAAATGGTTAATGGTAATATGTGAAATTGGGTGATCTAAGAGGAACACAGTAAGGACTTTCTGATGTTAGCGGAAAAAGGAATTTAAATAGCGAGATAAACTTTGGTGGTCAAGCGAGTTAAATAGATTAGGATTTTGGTTTGTGAGACAGGTTGAATTGTGGAACTTTAAGATTAATTAGTACTTTCATATTGGAGTTTGAGAACAAAGATGGTAAGTTGTAATGGTAAGTTATATTAACCTTGGTGGCATCTTAATCTATGCATTGGTATCGTGTGGAAAGGACTGGGGAGAAATTTTATGGTGAAGTTTGGGTGAATTGAGTCATAGTGTAGTCTGGTTGAACCATTTGGAAGTCAGTATTGTGTTGTTACTGATATGGCGCTCGACGGCAGGGTTGAGACCGTAAGGTGATAGTGAAAATCACAGAGGGTCTCTAGAGTGAGTGGCGCCTGGCGGTGAGGAAGATCCCGCCAGGCGAACGGAGCAATAACAGTGAGGTTCTGGAGTGTTGGCGCCGGGCGGTGGCGACTAGGATTATGTGTTTTGGGGTGCTTGGCGCCTGGCGGTACGCGACACCTGCCATGCGGTCTGGGAGCTGGCAGCGCCTGACGGCACGTGTCCCCCGCCAGGCGATTTGTACTGCTGTAGCTTGAAGTGTTGGTTTCGTGATTGTGATCTACAAGGCATCTAGTGGTGCTTTAAAGGTGGGATTGCTGGTGTTCCTTGAGTTGTGGCTCGGAATGTATCCCTTGAGTTATGGCTTGGGATAGGGGTTAAGCACGTGGTATTCCTTGAGTTGTGGCACGGAATAACATCTCTTGAGTTGTGGCTCGGGATGGCGGATGAACACGAGGAACCCTTGAGTTGTGGCTCGGGTTGGCGAGTGTTGTCGGTGTGAGTGTGCTGGTTGTGGCCAGTACGGATGGGTCTAGTTAGATTGCCCTCTTCAATTGTTGGCTGACGAGTTTGGTAGTCTTGGGACGATACGGACTATGTTCGTATATGGGAACTCTACCTGGTGTTACGGTGTATGATCCGTAGCATGTTTTCCCGCACGTGCTCTATCGGTAGTGGCCGATAGGTATGGCAGCAAGTCACCTTGAAGTAATTCATTAGATGGTGTAGAACACGAATAATCTGACAGGATTTTACAGGATCTGACGGGATATTATAAACTCGTAATATCCTGACGGGATTTTACATGACACACCTCACCGCCAGGCGCTACGCGTCAGATCAGCCCCCTAAATTGTAGCTATCGCTTGGCGGGACCTTCCCTGCCGCTAGGCGTTACACTAGTACAACGTACTTTACTGGTTTTGGACAATCCTGAATAATTTTCTAAGATAACCAATCCATGCCAAATCCCATCCAAAATACTTCCAATGTCACTAGCTAATTCCCAACATATACCAATTAACCATTCTTCATCTCATATACCTCAATTCACTAGATATTTAAATATAGGTTTAAAATCTCAAGTATTTACAATTTTTCTTAACTTATGGCAAAGCTAGTTAATCACGGTGTAATTCCTCATGTTCATGTTATAGCACACAATATCCCTATTGTTCTTTTCTTTAACACCCATAGATACTCATCATAGTTATACCCTTTCACCCTTGGATTTAGCATCTGCATTTCTAATATTAACTATCATCACTTACCCAAAGTTTTACACTACATTTTAATAAGGCATCCCAACAGTGGATACCTACCACTTAAGTCGCAAACTATAATGGGTTATGTACCATCACTGGTTTCATAGCCTATCATGCCATACTTCCCATATCACAATTATTTCCATCAAGATTTCCCTTTAATATCATATATCCTTCTTAATTCAATTAATTTTCATCATCCTCGACCTTTGTCCAATCACCTATGATCCGTTTCATAATTAATTCGACCCCCAAAAAGACCCAACTCACAATTGTACCTAATAACCATGCAAAACCACTTCCCCTATGCTAGCGCCAGGCGGTGCATCCAGTTCTGGAAAACCCAAAATTCTGTCTTGCACCTGCGAGAACCCTAATTTCCCCATTCCATGCCAGTTTCTCTGTTTTCCACTCAATACACTTTCCGCATATGGAAATGTTTACTCTTATTACATTAGGATTTCAAACACACCGAATTATATTGCTCATAGTTATGCATTCTGATTCAAAACATAAAACCCCCAAATATTCAATCCTAATATTCATATACACCAACTCCTTCCAAAATCACTAATTACAGGTTATCACCACACACAATTGGCCAATTTGCCAAGCATCTCGGATTAAAGAGACTCCCATGAGTCCCTCAAGTTCCTAGAAAACCAAAGAGCAACCAAAACACAACCATCTAGCATTCACCGCCGCTAGGCGGTTCAAAGCAAAAACTCAAAATTGGGCTGGATCAACATGTGTCGCCTAGCGGCTTTAAATGCCTGCTATGTGGTTTCTGGAAATTTTCTAGAAACCCAGAAATTTGAGGTTGGCAGAACGAAAATCATACATCATATCTCATACATAATGCAATTAAACAAGCATATCAAAATTTATGAGTTCAACTCTCCTAACCTGGATTCCTTGCTTAGAATTAAGTATGATATTGGTCCTCCTTGATCAACAATGGCTTCCCTTAGCTCTCTCCCAGTTCAGCTCCTCTGTTTCACTTAATAACCACAATTTTTCTCTAAAATTTCACTCCTCACAATGCTCAAGAATGGCAAACACCAAAACCCTCTCTTCCACTCTTCATTGGACACTTAACTAAGCCTTAATTGTGCTTAATGTCTAAAAAACGAAATTGCCATTAAAATTTATTTTAATGGTTATTCAAATAGTTGTTTTTAGATGTGTAACCAGCCCTTACTGATCTCTCAAACGGCTGGGGTTCTTTGACCCTTCACATTCATGCCAAAAGAAATTTTAGCAATATGAAAACTTAATTCTAGTTTAGGTAGGTTTGAACACACAATCATCCAATTATATTATCACGCATCATGACCAATTATATTATCAAAAATAATATATGATTAAAATAACATATAATTTGGCATACATAAGACTCGAACCCAAGTCCTCTCAACATGCATAAGTACTCTTAACCAATTGAGCTAGATTATTCCACATCATACAAAATAACATTAATTATTTATTTATTTAATTAATTAAATTTTTAGGGTCTTACAATCTACATAAATTTTATTAGCCTTAAACCAAGATAGAAACATTGTGTTACTATTTTTGTATATGTTGAAGATAACATTAATATCATTATCATCTTTAAACAAAGTTGATTGTTCAATAGAAGATGGAATGTCAATCTTTGAACATGGTGATACTTAGGGAGGCGTCTTTAGTGGATGTCAAAACTAAATATTCTCCAAACTACTTCACATGGTGATAAATATCTATAATCATAATATTTCTTTATTTCGTCAATAATGGTTGTTTTGTTACATTATGCAGAGGCGTTAGTAATTTTACCTATAGCTCTGTCAGGACCTTTGTTGACATATTTGCACAAATACTTTATTGAATATGTCTTGTTACAATACTCTGTATTGACATGACCTTGATACCTTATTAGAAGAGGAACAACACTGGTATTATCAAGTTTAATTCCATTTTTTACAACAAATCTACCATCATCATGACTTCTGTAACATGGATATCCTTCTTCATCAATTGTAGTTGAAGATGTAAGTTTATTTGGATAAACTTTAGAATATCAACCTTCCTTCATGCATGGTGAATTAACTCTTGCAGGTCCAAATGGGCAATGAATCATGTAACTTGAAATAGTTTTTGTCAATTTTGGGTACAAATCTGAATTAGGCAATTCAACTGATGAAGGCTTGGTCCATAACAAAGATGATGACCCATGGCACATGCCTACGAGAAAGGGAGTTCCTTAATTCTTTTTCATTGTTTTATTTCTTTAGTTTGAATTCCCTAAAGTTAGCTTGGTTGACTATTTTAAGTTGACTTGTTGACCTTGATCTTAGGTTGACTAGTTGAACAAAAGATTAGCTTAATATAAAGCAACATGCTAATCTAACTTTATTTGTTTTGTAGGATAATTAAGGAGGTGGGGCATAAAGTGGACAAGTGGCACATGAAGACAAGCCCATGTGGAGGAGAAAGAGATGGTAAGGCTTTCTAGAAACATCTAGAAAGGATGACCACATGCCTTGGCCACCAAGAAGTCAAGAAACATCTAGAAGGAGCACCCACCTTACCTTGGCCACCAAGAAGTCTAGAAACATTAAGAAGGAGCACACACCTTGCTTTGGCCAAGAAAGCTTCTAGAATGTGTCCATGTGCTCCTTTGTTAACCTACTTTCTATATAGTAGTTTTGTTATTTGTTAAGTAACCATTTTGAGATTATTTGTTTTTTCTAAGAGGCCCATAGCCTCTTCTATTTAAATGACCTCTAACATTTATACAAGGTGTTGAACATTTTGGAGAAATTAAACACCATTGTGTTTCAACCGTTTGTGAGAGTTTCCTCCCTAGGGAGTGAATAATTTTAAGTCTTATCTATCATAGGCGGCCTACATCCATTCATCTTCAAGATTGCCATGGCTTCTAGCCTAGCCTTGTAGTGGTGTGCTTATCACATTTTTACCACTCCTTTCCTTTCCATTTTATGCTTTCTTTTTTCTTTCATTGTTCTTGGTTTTCTATGGTTTATGCACATTCCATTTCCTTTTTGTTTTGAATCAATCCATCATCTTCTTCTCTTGAAAACTCTACCTATAGTAGCTTTTCCAAGAAAATCCTTTTTTCAGTTTGTCATCATTTCATCAAGTTTCATTTTGAAGACTCTACAAACAATATCAAGTCTATTTGAAGTGGATAACCTTCTTGCCAAAAAAAAAATCACATATTTCACTTCAATTGACATTGCATGTTATAGTTATGAACATATTAGGATACCCAAATTATTTACAAATCGCCATAGCATCTTGACAATTTTGGAACATGTACCTTGTTTCATCAGTAAATGAAGCAGGCAAGACTATATGTCTTCCAATTAAAGAAGGATCAATCTTTCCTCTATTAACGGTCACTTGTAAGCATTAAGAACATCACAACGAATTAACTTTTGATTTGCTCTTATGAAAGGCAATCATTGTGCTTCAATCATTGTTTAACAATTGACCAAGAATTGTTGGAACAATCGACATGCATTGACAATGTTACCAAAATCCTTAAACCTTTCTTCGATTCTAAATGCAATAAATTCTCTCAAAGAAATATGAACTCTTATCCTTGTTTTACTTTTGGAATGAGATTTTCTTATTGGAATATTTTCTTGATAACCATCTTATCCATATGGAAACATTAGAGGATATTGCAATGGATTGAATGCAGTATGAGTGTCATGCAATCTTGTCAATTCACTAGAACATTTATTGACAATTATATATCTTCCTACATCCATATTAGAAAAATCATCAACTATTAGTGTAGTTATCTTGACACATAAAGGTGTGTTGTAGACTCTAGGATCTTTGTATCTACCTTTAAATATTCTTAGTGTGAAATCTGATTTTATATTGTCTTTTAAGATATCATTAATATCTTATCTCTATCTTATTTTCTGTTTCTATTGTTATTATTCTTCATATGTATTTTAGGCTTAGCCTTTATTTTCTTTATTATAAATACAACCCCTATGTGTATTTTCTACATAAGGGAGATTAATCCCAAACCTAGTCTCACTATATTTAATATGGTATCAAAGCCACTCTATAAAAAAAGTCTATCCTAGCAAGATTTTTTGGACATTATGTTCCACTCATTATTGGGCCGCTATCGGACCACCCATTTCTAGTACTACGCACGAGATATATATATATATACCTCGGTGTGATGAGGGTGTGTTGAAAGTCCCACATCGACTAGAGATAAGCCAATTTTATAGTATTTAAGTGAGGTGCAAACCTCACCTTACAAGCCGGTTTTGACGAGTTGAGTTAGGCTTAAAGTTCACTTATGAACATGTTCTTACTACCTGTTATCTTATTAATCGCATGCCTTCGGTTTTAGATAATCAAATACCTTATTCCATTTTATTTTCTCAAGAACCTTTTCATCCCTTACCTCTCAAGTTTTTTGGGTCTACATGTTTTGTGACAATTTTAGTCCTGGTTTGGATGAATTGTCTCCTCGATCACAAATGTGTTTTTTGTAGGGTTTATGGGATCACCCAATGGATACAAATGTTTTTCTCCTTTTCTTAACCATTATTTTGTTTATGCAGATGTCACCTTCAGTGAGTCTTTCTTTTACTTTAAAAGTCCTTCTTATTCCATTAAGTCTCCATGCAATACAATCGATATTCCTAGCCTTGTCAATATTCTTGTGATTTGTGATCTTCTAGGTGTTCCTTGTATGCCATCAATTTCTACTCCACCATCGCTTCAAGTTTATAGTCGTTGCCATTCTCCTCAACAACCATTGAGTGACTCAACTCAAGTGCCAACTATTGTGTCTCCTCCACATCCGATAATTGAGTCTTTTGTACCACAAAATGACCTTCTAATTGCCCCCCAAAGAGGTATTCGTTCTACACACAATATCTCTCCTCATTCTATTACTTTAAGTTACCATAGATTGTCTTCACCTTTGTATATGATGAGTCATTATTTTCCCTTATTCCATTGTCTTTTTGTTCCATTCTTAAGGGTTTTTTAGTGCTTAATTATCTTTTGTTAGTGCATTTTCCTCAATTGGGATTCATTGGACCATTATTCCGAATTTTGAGTAATTTGGCAATAATTGGTATAATTATTGTTTCTAACTGGTGTTAGGTATTATGTGGAGCAAATTTTGAAGCTTGGACTTTTATCTTAAGGTCAAGAGAGAGTTGTCACGTGATTTCCACATCATTGCCATATCAGTCAGCTTGTCCACGTCATTGGGTTGGAATTTTTAGCGTTTTTATGCACATTTGACAGCATCCAATGTGGGTTTTACGTTTTGAACTCGTTTGCTAGCTTCGGCCTCTTGTTTTGTGAATTGTATTGACTTGGAACAATGCCCATGTATGGGGTTTTCGGTTTTTATATCACCGTAGCCATTTTCGTTCCATTAAAGCTTTAGAATTATTTTTTGCTGTTGAATTTGTGTTTGTAGTTTGTAGTAGTATTATTTTTTTTTTTTGTGTCATGTGTTAGTTTGTAGTAGTATTATTATTTTTTGTTCAATTTAGTCCCTATATTCGTTATTTTTGTTCAATTTAGTCCCATTTTTTGTTAAAATAAATCAATTTTATCCCTTTTAAATTGACACTAAATTTAATATCTTTTATACAAATTATACTAATATTTTTGAAAATTGACATTTCAATTTATTATATTTTTAATTCAATTATAAATTATTAAATTTAATTATAAATCGAATAAAATTCTTATATTTAATTACTAAATAGAATATAATTATTTAAAATATTATAAGAATATAGTTATTAAATATTTTTCTAATATTTATATTCTAAAATACTTTTAAATTGATATATAAAAATATTTTAAATATTAAAAATATTTTACAAAAGTAAACTAATATTTGTAAAATTAACATTTAAATATAAAATATTTTAGATTTTAATATCTAAAATGCAATAAAAATATTAAATATTATAAATTTAAATATGAATTTTACAAATGTTAATATATATTTTTAAAATTTTAATAATTATATTTTAATAATATTTAAATAATTATATTCTATTTAACAATTGAATCTAAGAATTATATTCAATTTATAATTAAATATTATAATTTATAATTGAATTTAAAAAATAACTAATAGTAATGTCAATTTTAAAAATTAAATGGTTCTATTTTAACAAAATTTGGGACTAAATTAAACAAAAATAACGAATATAGGGATTGAATTGAATAAAAATAACGAATATCGAGACTAAATTGAACAAAAAGAAATAATACAATCATAAACTGACACGTGGCACTAGTATTGACACGTGGCACAATTGTGACTTGACACGTGGACATATTTTTTGAAATTAAAAAAAAAATTAAAATTTTTAAAATTTTTTTAAAAGGTTTAAAAAATAAAAAAAATAAAACCGGAGTTGACACACGGCATGTATTGTTCAAAAACGTTAACTATTTAAACACCATTAGTGAAAAGGACCAAATTGACCACAATTTGACGAAAATGAGGACCTAATTGAACAAAAAACGAAAATAGGGACCAAATTGAATAAAAACAATAAAAATAGGGACCAAATGTATATTTAAGCAAAAATAAAATAGTTAGGCTCAAAGAGGGTAATAACAGACAATTAACTTTAAGGTTGGTTATTTGGCTCAATGATGAGTCATTATTTTTCCCTATTCCATTGTTTTTTTGTGCCCATCTTAATGGTTGTTTAATGCTTAATTATCTATCGTTAGTGCATCTTCATCTATTGAGTTTCGTTGGGCCATTATTTCGAACTATTTTTAGGTAACTTTGTGAAGTTTTTGAGCTTGGACACTAATCTTAAGATGAAGAGAGAGTTGCCAAATCATTCCCACATCATTGCCATGTTTGCGCCATGTCAATTTGCTTATCCACGTCATTGGGCTAACATTTTGGGTTTATATTGGCATTTTTGTAATTTTGTTGAACATAAAGGGTTTTTTGTAAATATGCGTATTTGTGGTGATATGACCATGAAATTTAGGTCTCATTTTCATATGGAAGCCCCCTTCTTCTTCCTCATACTCCATTTTCACTTTTTTTAGCTTTGTATGGTGACCTTGGAAGGGCCCACCTAGTTTTCATGTTTTAGCACTCTTTATTCAAGTTTTATGCATTATTGACAACATCCATTGTTGGGTTTTATGTTTTCTGCACATTTGGAAGCTTGGGCAATTTCGTTTTAACATTGGGACCTTGTTGAGTTCACGTTTTCATCTTTTATTCACGGTTTCATCTTTTGCTTTGTTATTATTTTACATTTTCCACACCATTTTACGTTTCTTGCACCATTTTCTTGTCATGTGAATGATTGAAATTCGTTAGAAATCCATGGAGAACTAATTCTATGTATTGATTCCTTGTAGAGAATGAACTAAAACCTTGAGGTTAATGTTTCGTTAGCTTGGATTCTATCTTACTTTTCATTTAGATTTTGTTTTTTCCCTTAATGGATGAACCATTTTGATGGACGTCCTTGGTGTAGGAGAGGAAGGAGATCCATGGAAGACACAAAAAAGAAGATGAAATGCAGCGGAAATGAAGATAAGAGCAAGAAGAGCTCTAGGCAATGGAGGTTTTTGGTGAAGATGAAGAGTAGAAGTGAAGCTATGGTATGGAAGGTGGCTAGAGGAGATGAAGGAGAAGGTTAGCCATGTGTGCTCTCAAAATAATAGAAGAGTGGAGTGATCTCAACATAAACATTCTATTAGAAATTTCAAGAGTTAAAATGTACAAATGGTCTACTTTTGGCTTTTATATGTGAGCCTAAAAGCTAGACTAATTC
>Ga0214545_1007291_pt1 | contig 18588 bp, 17 predicted proteins | sample CNSS4metaG_FD_160064 | JGI IMG/M metagenome (GOLD analysis project Ga0214545, IMG submission 160064) | Root nodule microbial communities from cowpea collected in UCLA plant growth center, Los Angeles, California, USA - CNSS4 | ecosystem: Host-associated > Plants > Roots > Nodule | place: USA...
AGTAAACTCTTCTCTAGTTTACTCTAGTCTTCTTCCTTAGGAGTTGGCCTCACCTCTCTTAAGAATCCTTTCACCTACACCAAACCAAACACCTTAAGCCTATTTCCTTCATGCTTCCGCATCCATCACCATCCATGGAGCCTCCATTCTTCATGCAAGATTCAATGGAGATAAGAAGAAGCCATCACTTTATTAATTACATGATATTATTATTTGTACACCCACAAAATTATCGGGTCTTACAATTACCCCTATGGGTGAGGGTTCTTCAACTAAGTATTCTTCTTCCCTTTTTGGCAATGAGACTTCGTCATCGGAGCCCCTTGTCGTTGTCCCTCTTATGGTTGCCGCTCCTAGGCTAGTCATCATTGCTTCGAAGAAGCATAGGAATAAGTTGACGAAAAGGAAGAAGGATGTGCATCCTAAGCCAACAGCTAGGAGGCGTAACCAATTTCCTCCCATAAGATATCCTAGGTATACCTAGATTTTGGATGAGGTCGCAACCTATGCTTTTGAGTTTGACATTATAGAGAAGTTTTCCGAGTTCGTGGTTACCTTAAATTTTTTCTTTGATGGCCTCACAACCCTACCCTACTCTCTTAGAGAGAGGGTTTTCTCTAGTCTACAAGAGAATAAGGGCAATTATGTCTTTAGCTATGAGGTTTTTAGGGACTTTGATATTTCTTTCCCCTTGGCTGAATTCGAGAGCGATCTCCTTTCTATGCTCTCTATAGCTCATAGTCAGTTTCACCCTAATAGTTGGACATTCACAAAAGCCTTACAGATTTTGTGCAACCAACTTGGTTTTACTCCCGCTTCTAATACTTTCATGTATTTATATCAATTGAAACATGATGCCAAGGTCGACTAGGTATCCTTTCATGGTGCTCAATACGATTCTTTATTCACCGTGTACACCTAGTCTTTCAAAAACTTTTAAACCAAATTCTTTAATTTGAAGGCCTTGCTTAATGGGGAAGAGCCTAAGTTGTTCTTGTACCTCAACACTCAAAGACCAAGGTTTCCCTTGTATTAGAGTCGTCTGGACAAGTTTAAGTCGGTGGCAGAACACTTGTTAAGTGTTAAGGAGAAAATAGGTGTCAAACTCCTCAACCAACTCCCTGGCCACTTAAATGTTAAGAAGTACTTCGTGTCCCATTTGCCTAGGACCTTGTTTCCTACTTCAAGGGTAAGGCATGTTTTTATCATATCTCGCTCATATATAACCTCTAACATATTATTTTTGTTTTATAGAAGCTATAACGAAGGACTTCGATTATGGGAAGTGGCAGGGTATTTCTGTTGGCACAAGCAAGCTTGAAATAAAGAATTGATAAAGCCATGTGCATGAAGATCTTAAGTGTTTGATGAAGATTGATGAAGATCCTCTTAAAGATTAAGTTTTAGTGTGTTAAATCTGTATATAACATGTTAAATGTAATGTGTTAGTGTTATACTTTGTTGATAGGCTATATGACATAGGCTAGATGTCTTGTGTGCCTTAGTGTGTCTCTTTTAATCTGTTAAAATGGGTTTTAACAGGTTAAAAGGCTTGCTGTATAAAGTTTCTGGTATGAATGTTGGCAAAAGCAATACAAGTCTAAATGTTGAAGCAAGATTTTGATGATGATAAAAGAAGCCATGAAAGCCATGTGGAAGTCAATATGAAGACCATGTGTTGTTGTGTTTAAAGCTATCTTTTAAAATGTAATTAGATTAGTTAGAATCAGTATTGTACAAGAAAATTCTGGTATTTCTTCAAAAATCAAAGCGATAATTGATTATCACTTAGAATAATCGATTATCCTGAGCTGAACCATTTTTTTCAAGAAAGCACTGGAATAATCGATTATCACCTCTAATAATTGATTATCTGCTCAAAAAATTTGTTTCTCATAAACCACACTGGAATAATCGATTATCCTGGTCAGTTGGGCGCGATTGTTCAGCTTTTGACCTAATTTTTGGAACCTCTATTTAAGGAACCTCGGAGTTACTTCTCATTCACCTTTTTGAGAAGCTAGAGTGTTAGTGTTGTGACTGCAAGAGAGTTCTCTGAGTGTTCTCAATAGAAGCTTTGAAAAACCTAGTGTGGGTAGAGCGATAACTTTTCCTGAGAGGTGTTCTAGGAGATTGAGTGCTGCTGCTGTTGCTAGGAAAGCTAAGGTCAAGGTTCTCTGTGTGATTCAGAGAAAGGTGTTCATCCCTTGTGCGATTCAAGAGAGGTGTTTTCTTTCCTTATACTCTTAATATCTGATTGTAAATCTGTTACTTGTTAGTGATTTAGTTAATCTCGTTTTTGAGAGATTAACAACTGGACGTAGGGTCTTTTGATCCGAACTAGTATAAATACTTGTGTTCAATATTCTTCTCTATCTCTTTATTACATCTATTATTGTGTTTAAAGAAATTAATTATTGATTTAATTGATAAATTTTGGAAAAATTTTAAAGTATTAATTTTATTACTTAAAACCAATTCACCCCCTCTTGTTTTTTGTCCGCACGCTCAAACATTCCGCTGCGCGATACCAACAAATGTATTCAGTCAGTTGAATTATTTTTCAATCCACTGATTTCACTTAAGTAAGGTGAAATCAGCTGACTGTACAAAAAAATCAATCGACTATTTTCATTTAAACCAGACTATATAATTCGTGTTTTCGCGAGCAGAGGTGCAAATCTGAGTTTTTCTGAACAAAATCGTGTTATTCATCTCTGGGAAGCGTTCTCTCTCTGCAATACACAACTGCAACTCGTGTTTGAAGATCTTGGTTGATCTTGGAGGCATTTTGGCTTGTGAGTAGCTTGAAGAACACATGTATGGTGTGCTAGGGACAACCACCATCAGGTTTTGACGTTCTTGTGCCTCTGGATGGTTTGCCTAATGAGATTTTAGGTCCGCAAGTGTGATTCTTGTGGGTTGTAGTTCTACATTTTTGTGTGAGTCAAAAATCTTGTGTGCTTTGTGTTCAAGAGTGTAATCTTTGTGTTTGATTTGTAAAACTTTTGAATATAGTGGAAACCAGGCTCAGGTTGTCCTGGAAAACTGGATGTAGCTCTATGATTGAGTGAACCATAACCAGTATAAAAATAGTTGTGCATTCTTTTTTCCCTCATCTCCCTCTCTATGAAACTCTTTAAAAACTCAAGAAAATCAAGCAATTTGATCTTTGGTGTGATTTAATGCGTTCTTGTGTAATCTGAGGCTTTATACTTGTTATAAATACTGATTGGAACATGTCTTGTATGTAAAAGATTGTTGTTTGAGTTGAATTCGTGAATTCTACATTCTGCATAATTCTCCAGTATTTTAGCCGACTGATTTGTATTTTTAATCGACTGTTTCATAGCATCAAGAACAATTTAGTCTGTTGTTTTATATTTTAATTGACTAAAAGTGTACTTGTCTACTGCATTTACATCCAAACTTTCCAGTCCATTAGATTCAATTGAAAAAGTTTTATAAAGCCAATTCAACCCCCCCCCCTCGTTCTTGGCTAAACTCACCATTTCAAAACTAACGATTGGTATCTTGAGCAAGGTTCTTGAAAGGTATTCAAGTTAATCAAAAATCTTTTTGAAATGGCTGAAAGTAAACTCCCTTTTGCTGAAGGTGCCTCTATTCATAGACCACCTATGTTTTGTGGCCTAAACTATCAGTTTTGGAAAATAAGGATGCAAATTTTCATTGAATCTATAGACAAAGGAATTTGGGATGCAATAGTTAATGGACCATATACTCCTAATTGTGTTGTTGAAAATAAGCAGGTGGACAAGCCTTGGAGTGAATGGAATGATGAAGAAAGGAGAAAAGCTCAATATGATTGCAATGCCAAAAACATCATCACTTCATCTTTGAGCATGGATGAATTTTTTAGGGTATCCCAATGTAAGAATGCAAAGGAAATGTGGGATGTCCTAGAGGTTACACATGAAGGAACAAGTGAAGTGAAGAGAGTATGGAAGCATGCCTTGATTCAAGAGTATGAGCTTTTCAAGATGCAAAGAGGAGAGTCCATAGCTGAAGTGCAAAAGAGGTTCACTCACATAGTCAACCATCTCATGGGTCTAGGCAAAGAATTTGACAAAGATGAGCTAAACATAAAAGTGCTTAAGTGTCTTGATAGAAATTGGCAACCAAAGGTGACTGCCATATCTGAATCTAAGGATTTCTCCATCATCACAACAACTGCATTGTTTGGTAAGCTTAGAGAGCATGAGATTGAAATGCAAAGGCTAAGTGAGCTTGAAACAAGTGAGAAAAAGGTAAAATCCATAGCCTTGAAGGCTAGCTCTAAGAAGAGTGATGAAACCGAGGAAGAGGTCATATTCTTAAGAATTGTCATGTTAGAAAGTATGATATACCTAAGGGAATTATCAAATGGATCCCAAAAGGATCTAGAAAGGCATAACCATGTTGGACCCAAACTATCAAAGGGTACCATGTAATACTATGTTGTTTTGCAGGTCATAAAACAGGAAAAGAAGGATCTATGGTACCTAGATAGTGGCTGCTCAAGGCATATGACAGGAGATAAAACCAAATTTTCAAAGTTGGAATTGAAAGAAGAAGGATTTGTAACCTATGGATACAACAACAAAGGAAAAATCCTTGGAAATGGAGTCATAGGCAATGGATCATCTTTCAACATCAAGAATGTGCTGCTAGTAGAATGGCTCAAACATAATTTGATAAGTATAAGTCAATTATGTGACAAAGTGATGAGTCATTATTTTCTTCCATTCCACTAGCCTTTGTGTACCCATTTGACAGTTGTTCAATGCTTAATTGTTCCTCTTTATAGTGTTTTTCATCTGTTGGGCTTTATTAGGTCACTATTCCGAATTTGGACTAATTTCACATTATTTGGCATAATTTTTGTTTTTAATTATTTTTAGGTATTTGGGTGAAGCAATTTTGGAGCTTGGACGTCAATATTTAGTTGAAGAGAGTCGCCACATCATTTCCACGTCATCTGAGTGAATGGGCCAACATTAGAGGCCCAAGAGTGGCATTTTTGTAATTCTACAGCTCATAATGACAATTTTATAAATAATGTTGGCAGACTTTAGGTGACCACGAGAATAGGGTTTCTTTTCCATGCACCAGTCGCACACTTAATCTTCTACCTTTCTCCAACCTCCATTTTCGCTCTCCAAGCTTCCATGGAAGTGCACCTCTCAGTTTTTCACGTTTTTGCCTCATTTTTACCGTTTTTATGCACATTTGACAACACCCATTGAGGGTTTTGCGTTTTGATTTCGTTTTCTACATTGGACAGCTCATTTTGTGGATTTTGTTGACTTGGAACAACACCCATTGATGGGGTTTTCAGATTTATATATCATAGCACTATTTTTGCATTTCATTGAAGCTTTGAAATCCCTCTTTTGCTCTTGATTTCCGTTTTCAGAATTCAAAACTTAGGGTTTTTGGTCTTGTTTTTGTGATTCTAGATTTGAAGTGTTTAATTGCTCATTTCCATGTCTAGCTAAATTTGTGTATTGACTCTTTGATAAAAAAATGCAATGAAGCTTTGAGGTTGTGCTTGTTTTGTGAAATCTGCCATGTTGTTATTATGAATTCGTGGAATACATGTGGTGAATCTGTTAATGCTTAACTTATAGAGTAATTGCATACGTTTGGGTTAAGATACGTTCATGCTTAATGTATGTAGCTTGGCTGTCACGAATTTAAGGATGTGTGCATTGCTTAATTGCATAATGAAGTTGGATTGTAATTTTCGCTTAGTGAATTATTATCTAGTGGATTGAGATAAGGCAGAGTTGGTGTTAATTTGGTGGCCTATGATAAGTGAAATTGTGTTTGAATCAAGGATGTCAATACGGTTTTAATCACTATTGCATTCAATTTAATCCGTTGATTAGCATTCTGAATCTGTCTGCCAAACCCCCCTGTGTTATTGTTGTGTTCATCTGGAAATTGAAGCTTTAAATGAAAATATTGGTCGTTGGGAGACGACTTGGTTCACTTTCATATAGTGCATTTTAAGTGTTTTAATTTGGTGGGGTACGACCTCTATCACAGAGGCTTTAAAGTATTGTTTGAACCAAACAATTGCTTGATATATGATGCACATGGTAGAATTGTTTTGATAGGAAAAAAAGTCAACAATATATATCTACTTTATCTGCATCATGCATCATTTAGCATCCATTGTTTGCTTACAAAAGAGGATGACACTTGGTTATGTCATAGAGGACTTTGTCACATACACATGCATCATTTTAATCGGTTAAACAAAAAACAGTTGGTTGAAGGACTACCAAAACTCAAGTTTGAGAAGGATAAAGTGTGTGAAGCATGTCAAAAAGGAAAACAGACCAAGGTGTCTTTCAAACCCAAAAATGTTGTTTCAACTGAAAGACCTTTGGAGATGCTTCACATGGATCTATTTGGTCCATCTCGAACCATGAGCCTTGGTGACAATCTTTATGCATTAGTCATAGTTGATGACTTCTCTAGGTACACATGGACTTTAGCTGCCAAAAATGACACTTTTCATGCTTTTAAAAGACTTGCCAAGGTGCTAAAAAATGAAAAGAGTTCCAAGATAGTATCTATTCGAAGTGATCATGGTGGGGAATTTCAAAATGAAAAGTTTGAACACTTTTGTGAAAAGCATGGCATTAAACATAATTTTTCTGCACTAAGAACCCCATAACAAAATGGTGTTGTTGAAAGGAAAAACAAATCACTTGAGGAACTAGCTAGAACTATGTTAAATGAGAACTCACTACCTATGTACTTTTGGGCTGATGCAGTCAACATTGCTTGCTATGTTTTAAATAGATTGTTGATTAGGCCAATTTTGAAGAAAACACCTTATGAAGTTTTCAAAGGGAGGAGGCCTGTTTTAAGTCACTTAAAAGTATTTGGATGTAAGTGTTTCATTTTAAACAATGGCAAAGAAAGTCTTGGCAAGTTTGATGCAAAAGCGGATGAAGGTGTTTTTCTAGGCTATGATACACAAAGTCATGCATATAGAGTCTATAATAAGAGATTGATGACTGTGGAAGAGTCTATGCATGTTGTATTTGATGAAACTAACCCAAAATTGCAAGATCATGTGCCTAAGATTGTAAATGAAGAAGAAATAACACTAAAGAAGAAATCTACTGCAGAATTGGAATCTGTTGCAGGAAATCAGTCAGCTGAAAAGAAAATTCAGTCGACTGAAAAAGCTGTAGACAACAATTTACCTAAGGAGTGGATTGAACCCAAAGGATTATCAAAGGACAACATAGTTGGTGACATAGAATAGGGAGTATCAACAAGACGCAAGCTTGCATTCTTTCAAAATGTTGCATTTGTTTCTCAAATTGAACCTAAGAATGTGAATGATGCATTGTGTGATAGTAATTGGGTTGTTGCTATGCAAGATGAACTTAATCAATGCACTAGGAATGATGTGTGGTCTCTTGTCCCTAAAACTGATGCAATGAATGTGATTGGTACAAAATGGGTGTTTAGGAATAAAATGGATGAAGATGGTAATATAGTTAGGAATAAGGCTAGGCTAGTTGCTAAAGGTTATAATCAAGAGGAAGGCATTGATTTTGATGAAACATATGCACCTGTAGCTAGGCTAGAAGCTGTGAGGTTATTGTTAGCATATGCATGCATGTGTAATTTTAAACTTTCGCAAATGGATGTGAAAAGTGCATTCTTGAATGCTTTCTTAAATCAAGAAGTGTGTGTATCACAACCTCCTGGCTTTGAAGATCACCTATATCCTAATCATGTTTTCAAATTGAAAAAGGCTTTATATGGTTTGTAACAAGCACCACGACAGTGGTATGAGAGGTTAAGCAATTTTCTTTTATCTAAAGGATATGCTAGAGGTGCTATTGATAAAAAACATTTTATTAGAAAGAATGAAAGTGATGTAATACTTGTTCAAGTATATGTGGATGATATAATCTTTGGATCAAATAATAACTCCATGTGTGAAGAGTTTGTTGCAACTATGCAGGGAGAATTTGAGATGTCTATGATGGGTGAGCTAACCTACTTTCTAGGGCTGCAAGTGAAACAACTCAAGCATGGAACATTTTTAAGCTAGTCAAAATACTATTTTGATCTACTGAAAAAGTTCAAAATGGAGGATTGCAAAGAGGCTGCCACTCCAATTGCTACAAACTGCCTTATGGATGCAGATGAGGCTAGAAACCAAGTTGATTCAACCAAATATAAAGGGTTAATTGGTTCCTTGCTATATCTAACTACTAGTAGGCCGGATATATAATTTGGTGTTTGCTTGTGTGCTAGGTTTCAATCCAATCCAAAGGAATCGCACTTCAAAGCTGCAAAACAGATTCTCAAGTATCTGAAAGGGACAACTAATGTTGGATTATGGTATCCTAATGAATCTAACATTGTTCTTAGTGGTTTTTCAGATTCTGACTATGCAGGATGCAAATTGGATAGGAAAAGCACAAGTGGTACATGCCATCTACTTGGATCAAGCCTAATCTCATGGAATAGCAAGAAGCAAGCATGTGTAGCATTCTCTACAGTTAAGGCTGAGTACATAGAAGTTGGACATGCATGTGCTCAAAGCATATGGTTGAAGCATCAACTTATGGATTATGGTGTAAAGCTAGAGAAGGTACCTCTTTATTTTGATAATACAAGTGCAATCAACCTAACTAAGAATCCAATCCAGCATTCTAAAAGTAAACACATTGAAATCAGGCATCATTTCATAAGAGATCATATTCAAAAAGGTGATATTGAATTCATGTTTGTGAAAACTGAAAATCAATTGGCGGATTTATTCACTAAACCACTTGCACGTGATAGATTTAATAAGCTTAGAACTGAAATAGGTGTTCTTGACATGAAGAATTTATGTTAATATCTGTTTAGCTTGTTAATCTTATTAGATCATGTGTGTGTTGCATTTAAAATGAAAAAAAATTTGCATAATTTGAAAACGGTCAGAATTTCAGTCAGCTAAATTTGCAAATTCAACACATAGATTTCACTTAAATCTGCCACTGCACCAAAAATTAGTTTTTTGCTACAGGTTTAGTCGACTAACTCTGTATTTTTATGTGTTAAAATCACTTATGCTGATGTGGAATTGCTTGAATTGATTTTAATTGATTGATCAAGTCAAAGTATGCATCACTTGACTGTTTTTTGACTGTAGCAACAGTTGTAACAACTATTACATCAGCTAAAATCAACTTTCAGATTGCATTGACCATAAAGTGCTTTAATTACATGATTTCCAATGTGCATGCATTAGATGTGAACTGTTTGTGAGTGGATTGTTCATAAAACGCATGGGAAACACATCACTGCATCTCCGATTCATATTCCCTTCACATTTAATTGCTGTGATTTCTTGTACTGCATTGAAACCAGAAAATCAGCACAATTCAATTGACTGATTTTGAAAATCAACCTGCTGATTCTATAAATACTTGCATAAGCATCATGCATTGGCATTCTCATTTGCTAGTAAGAGCCAAACCTACTTTTCACCATGCCTAAAAGATCACGAGCTGCCCCCTCAGATGATGAAATCTCCACTCCACCCACTCCATCCTCTCCAAATGCTATGAATCAAGGAAGACTTGAGATATGGTTTGAAGGTCATAAGGACAGAATTCAAACCTTCTTGATTGAGATCAATAGGAAGCAAATCATTCTTCCTAAGATGATTCGTATGTCATGGCTAAAGGCAGAAAACTTTGGCAACTTTGAGCAACATCTCAAAGCTAAAAAATTGAAGACTTTCCTTGAGCTTTCAGGTAAGGTGTATCCGGATTTGGTGAAGGTGTTTTATGCCAACCTCAAGTTCAGCAATGGTGTTCTCAAATCAAGTGTCAAAGGTGTGGAGATGGAAATCACTAGGTAAACATGGAAGGATGTGGCTGGTCTAAGGCAAAGAGGTGTGCAAGTTCGCAAAGGTGAAACTAGTGTAGTGGATGAGTTCAACAAGGTGCAATACTTTAATCAATGTGTAAGAAACCAAGGTGAGCAAGCTAGAAATTTCCATGTGGGAAGGCTTCATATGGAGGAAAGGTTGCTAGCCATGGTAGTGACCAAAATCATTATGCCTAGGGGGAGCAACCATTCTACCTTGAATGAAGGTGTTCTAATGGTGATGTACTGCATTCAAAATGGGGTGATGGTGGACTGGACCTACACAATTCGTGATCATATGATGAAGGCAAAGAGGCTCACGGATTTCAAGCTTCCATATGTGGTGCTCATCTCCAAGTTCATTGAGCATTTTGGTGTGGATGTGGAAGGAGACCTTGAGGAGTCTATTGGCTTTCTCAATCATGTTTCAACACTAAATATCAACAAGATGGGATTCACCAAGGTAGGCAACACTTGGCTAGTTGAAGGATATCAAGGTGCAAACATTGAAGTTGGAGCAAATGATCATGAAGCGGGAACTAGTGGATAAAACCAAGAGGAAGATGAACCATAGCCTATGGCAATTGAGCTGTACAATCCTCTTGAGAATACTGGACCTGCTTACTCCCAATTTGAGAGAATGGTTCTCAACCAACTTCAAGACCTCAACATGGCTCAAAATGCACATCACATGTACTACACAACAAGGTTTCAAGACTTGGATGACCAACTCTATAACGTTCATGACCTCCTCTCCAATGTCTACAATAGAGAATACCCTAGGAATGAGTGAAGGGGATGACTCATAGGTCATGCATTGCATTTTCGTGCTGCATTTTGTGTGTCTGTTGTCTGTTCTAGTATTTTAGTTGGCTATTTTCTAATTTCAGCCGATTGATCATATCAGTTTTTAGCTTCATGATGTATCTATCATTTCTATTTCTATTTTGGTGTGTTTGTATTCATGCCAGGTGCTTTGGTACACCCCCATGTTACTGCTTTAATGGAAATTTTCATCTTTGCAAAATGATCTATGCATTTACTTTCATATGATGAATCCAAAGGGGGAGATAATGAGTGAAAATTGAGTAATATTGTGTCAAAATTGGAAAACTTGAAATAAACATGTTCTAATCATATAATACTGCAAACTTAATCAAAAATTTGAAGTTAAATCATATTATTAATGATAGGGGGAGCATATGCATATGCGATATGTATGTATGCTTGTGTGCTTTTGCTTGGTTGTATATTTGGAATATCGGTATCTTGCATGCAAAAGCTTTTTCAGGTTTCTCTATGGATCTTAGCTCATCAATTCAACTCGAGGATGTTGGCTTCATCAATTCAGGGGGAGATTGTTGGCACAAGCAAGCTTGAAATAAAGAATCGATAAAGCCATGTGCATGAAGATCTTAAGTGTTTGATGAAGATTGAGGAAGATCCTCTTAAAGATTAAGTTTTAGTGTGTTAAATCTGTATATAACATGTTAAATGAAATGTGTTAGTGTTATACTTTGTTGATAGGCTATATGACATAGGTTAGATGTCTTGTGTGCCTTAGTGTGTCTCTTTTAATCTGTTAAAATGGGTTTTAACAGGTTAAAAGGGTTGTTGTATATAGTTTCTGGTATGAATGCATTCAGTCAGTTGAATTATTTTTCAATTGACTGATTTCACTTAAGTCAGGTGAAATAAGCTGGCTATACAGAAAATTCAATCGACTGTTTTCACTTAAACCAAACTACATAAGTCGTGTTTTTGCGAGCAAAGGTGCAAATTTGAGTTTTTCTGAACGAAATTGGGTCATTCATCTCTAGAAAGTGTAACATCCCTAAGGAATATTACTAATATTTAATAAATAAAATAGGAAGTGAAAATAAAACCTCATTTAATATAATACCATTTCCCAAAACACGGGAAATTAAAAAGTTTACTATAATATAATTCATATGCTCGCAATTATAGTATTACAAAATCCATCAAAATTCAACATAATAAATTTTACATCAAAAGTCTAAATATAAAAATCTTCTCAAAAACCCAGGTAGCCCCTGCACTCCGCCTCTAAGCATCTCCTGACCCACCTGTCCAATCATCTGCTCCCGGATAACAAGTTATCCGATCATCGCCACACACACACAAAAAGGGTGAGCTATGCACAATATATAAAAATATACATGAAATAAATATGCCACCCATCCTAAAATTAACATGACTAAATATTTCATTGTTTTCAAATTACCCATTCATGACCTCATAGTCCTTCATGAGTCATATACATGAACTAGGTCTTGAGACTTCATTGTGCTCCCACGAAACTAACCCAATCGTGGTCCAACCCTATGAGCCTATCCTGCTCATAGTCCTGCCCTACAGACTCCTCGTCTATAGTAAATCATCAAAGTCTTCTTAACTTGGACCTTGCCCAATAGTAGTCGACGGGAACCTAACAGTTCCTTGCCCATCGTGCGTCTGACGCATGTAATCACCATACTAAGGACTCCTCGCCACTTAGCAGCCGACGGGAACTACACAGTCCCATGCCCATCATGCGTTCAACTATTGGACTTAATCCTTCAAGCCCGACACCACCACCACATGCATATACTTCCTATACTTAGGAAAGAGTAGCCAAACCAACACATATAACACATACAACCATGGCAATTCGCATTAAGCTAGGGACCCTCGCCTAAAATAAACCCTTAGCCTCGCTTAGGCTAGTCCACCTCGCTTGAGCGAGCTTAAGACAATGGTTTCCCTACGTTATCTCGCTTAGACGAGCTCTTTTCGCCTGGGCGAGTCCCGCCTTCGCTCAAAATAACACACAGACCTCGCCTAGATGAGGATTCGACAAAAATGCACCAATTCACTTCTTGAACTCGCTTAGGCGAGCCACTCTCGCCTAGGCGAGAATGTCCATCACTCAAAACTTCTCGCCTAGACCAGAAGTCGTGCTCAACACTCCCAGGTTCCCTCTCGACCTCGCTTAGGCGAGCCAATCTTGCCTAGGCGAGATAACGTGTCGCCCAACCCTTAACTGGGTTGCCTGAGCGAAAAGCTTGAGCCAAAACCCTGTCAAAGCTTCTGCAACTCTCGCCTAGGCGAGAGAGACTCGCTTGGGCGAAACTTGCAGTATTCCCCTCCTATACATGCGTGAAAACAACCAAAAACCATACCCCAAATGCAATTCAATCATTTCCAAGCACTCTATTTCATCAAACCATCACAGTAACATGTTTTCAACAGGTTTGCATCACCAAAATTAAAGGTTTGGCCAAAGTCAACAAAAACAGTACCAAAGCCCTCTTCCAATTCCTATAAACCACCCAAAAGAGGCTTTTTACACAACAACCCATCCAGAAACTCTCAATCACAGTACACATAATACCACAATCATACCACAGAGAATCCAATTGAGCATAAAGACGCAAAAAACACATGAAAAATTCGTACAAATAAACTCAACACCCCTAACTTGGAATTATTGATCAAAAATTGAGAGAAAAGAATGCTTCTCCTCAAGCCTCCTTCCAATTCACCTTTTGCGCCCCCAAACTCACCACTCACAGCCCAATTTTCGTCCTTCTCTCAAAGTCAAAGTTCAACACTACCAAAACCCCTCTTTTCCCCCAATTTGGCCCTTTTATATGTGTCTTAATTAAGGGTTTAAAGACTAAAACGAAAAAGGGTAATTATTTGATGGTTTTTCAGCCCCTCTTGGCTGCCCTCCCTCTACCTTTTCACATCCACCCCGAACTGGATTTAGCAAAAATAAAGTCTACCTTATGTCCATCAAGGTTTGAACTCATGACCCTCCACTAATAATGCCAAAGCACAACCACTATGCCAATTCACATTTGGTGATAACTATTATAATTCTATGATTATAATATCACTCACTAATCACAATTATATTATCAAAAATACTAATAAATCAATTAACACACAACAAGCATACATAAGACTCGAACCCAAGTCCTCTCACACAATTAAAGTACTCTCAACCACATGAGCTAACACTTTTCCATGTCACATCCAACAATATTTAATGCCATAAAGGCTCTTCCTACTCACATTTATTAATTAATTAATTATTTAATTAATTAATTTTTACGGGTCTTACAAGAAGCGTTCTTTCTTTGCAATACACAGCTGCAACTCGTGTTTGAAGATCTTGGTTGATATTAGAGGCATTTTGGCTTGTGAGTAGCTTGAAGAACACATGTATGGTGTGCGAGGGACAACCACCATCAGGTTTGGACGTTCTTGTGCCTCTGGATGGTTTGCCTATGTGATTCCAGGTCTGCAAGTGTGATTATTGTAGGTTGTAGTTCTAGATTTTTGTGTGAGTCAAAAATCTTGTGTGCTTTGTGTTCAAAAGTGTAATCTTGGTGTTTGATTTGTAAAACTTTTGAATATAGTGGAAACCAGGCTCAAGTTGTCCTGGAAAACTGGATGTCGCTCTATGATTGAGTGAACCAGTATAAAAACAACTTTGCATTCTTTTTTCCCTCATCTCCCTCTATATGAAACTCTTTAAAAACTCAAGAAAATCAAGCAATTGCATCTGTGGTGTGATTTAATGCGTTCTTGTGTAATCTGAGGTTTTATACTTGTTATAAATATTGATTGGAACATGTCTTGTATGTAAAAGATTGTTGTTTGAGTTAAATTCGTGAATTCTGCATTCTGCATAATTCTCTAGTATTTTAGCCGACTGATTTGTATTTTTAATCGACTGTTTCATAGCGTCAAGAACAATTTAGTCTGTTGTTTTATATTTTAATCGACTGAAAGTCTACTGGTCTGCTGCATTTACATCCAAACTTTCCAGTCCATTAGATTCAATTGAAAAAGAGTTTAAGCTTTTGAAAAAGTTTTATAAAGCCAATTCAACCCCCCTTCTTGGCTAAACTCACCATTTCAAAACTAACAACTTCAAACGTCTCAAAGAATAAAAAATGTGGCTCAAAGGGTGCATGTGTTATTGTGGCGACTGTTCTAGCAAAGAAATAGAAGGTTAGCTTAGTGATGTTAACTTCCAATCCTGCAATTGCAAACCTTGTTCCTGAGACAAGTGTGCCTCCCGTGATAGTCAATCTAACGGTTGGTGAGGCCTTGGGTGAAACACCCCAAGTGCACTTGGAGAATATTCCTAGGTTAAGTAAACTCCCTAAGTGCAGCTTGTGGCGCCTTGACGTCTAGTAGGGTACAAAATATAAGTCTCAAACGTCTTCGTGGGCTTTTGTACAAGAGCGTTAGGCTGACCTTTCGGGTTGAGCACGCATCGACCATAATTTTCAATGTCGTTTCGCTGTGGCACCTCAATTATGGATGAAAGGCTCACAAAATTTGTTGAAAATCCACGCGAGGCCTTCTACTCTTTGATTTTTCGGAGAAAGTCGACGAACATTCCTCGGAAGATCCTCCAAACAATGGATAATGCAACGAAAGTCTCCAACCACCAAGTTCCATCAATGAAACTTGGAATCTCACCATGAGACAACTGTAGGGTTAGCTCTCAGTGAAGATGAACTTTGAAGGTGAGGTAAGACACAAAGGCGAATCATATTAATCCCAAAGTTGTCGTTTACAATGACTAGCTTGCCTTTTATAAGGAAGAAGGTTGTCGTGAAAGGAAGATTAAAAGAGATGGAAAATAACCCTAACGAAGGTATAAAAGATGCATTCGCTATAAAGAAACTTTAACAAAATATCTAACGACTAACCCTCTTTGTGAATAACCCTAACAAATAAGGGAGGTTGGGTGACGAAGGAACCCTAACTGTGTCCTAAGGAGAAATTCACGTCTCTGCAAAAAGGAGAAGGTCTTTCATATTTTGAAAGGGTTGGGCTTCTGAACACTTAGGAAAATGGTTGGATCTTGTGTTGGTCCAACATGATCTTGAAGCATCTTTGAGAAATGTCTACTAATGTTGGACTCGTGTAAGGGTGATAACGTTGTCGTTGACATGATCAAATTAATACTATTTATCTATAACAACTTCAGTATTGTTAAGATAGTAATCAACATAATAGAAAGGGTAAAGTAACCCAAAGTAATCTCCCAATGAACACAAAATTGCTTTTTAACAAATTAGTTCTTATAAAAACTATACAAAAGAGTTAGTCAAATAAAATAATAAAAATATGAGAGATAAAGATAAAAAGATAAAATAAGATAAAACTAATAGTAAAGAAAAATAGGTCGATTCCACTACTTTTTCAAAATAGGACTCATCATTGGTTTCCTAAAGATTATTGTTATTGATTTCTTATTTAAGACTTCAAATTAATCAATGTAACTTCTCAATTAATTTGTTGGCGTCCTTACTTTCAACCAAAGTAACTACTCAATCAAAAGTAAGAACTTTGTAGATTAATCTTAGTAAATTTAACAAAGTAACTTCTCAATTAAATATTACTATTCCTAATCATGTCCATTCTTTTACCTCTTATATCTAGTAAAAAGTTAATTAACCAAAGTAACTTCTTGATTAATTCTAATCTAAGTTTTCACCTTTAATCAAAGTAACTTCTCAATTATTAGCAAAAACTCATTCAATCTTATGAAAGTTTCTAAAATTAAAACCAAAGTAAAGTCTCAATTAAATTTAAAAACTCTTGGACTCATACGATCAACATGCATATAGATCTAAAATCATTACTTTTTATGTGATTCAAAGATAAAAGAAATAGAAGAATGAAAACCTCAACAGTAATAAAAAGAACAAGAAATTATTTCATTCTAACCTCATAATCCATAATGAAATTACAATGGATCAATCCAAGAAGTTTAACACTCCATAGAATGCAAAAGTAAAATAAAAATAAAGAGAATAATAGAGAGAGAAAGGAAACAAAATTAGGCACCCCTAAGGGTTCCAAAACTCCGAAGTCCTCAACTTCTTCCCTTTCTGCCTCCCCTTGGTCTCTTTATATAGGACTTGGACTGGGCTTTTCAATTGCTAAAACCTCTCAAATATCTTTTAAAATAAAGATAAAGATAAATTATGAATATTTAAAAATATTTGGAGAGATAGTCAGTTTTAAAAATATTTGGCAAATATAGTTGGTTAATAATTTATAATATAATTAAATAAATTAATTATTTAAAGATATCTGATAAATTATCACCAAGTAATATTTGCATTAATTTTCTAAATAAGCCATTTTCAATCCTATAGTCCAAATTTACTGGAAAATCCAAAAAAATGAATATTTGCACTTAAACCAATCTTCTTTGACTAGTCTTTGACTAGATTTGAATATTTGACCAGATTTGACCACTTTGACCAGCTTTAACCCATTGGTTGTGCAATGGTAGAATGACACGTGGCATTCCCTTCTCTCTCAAAAAATTAAGGTTTTCGTCTCTATCCTTGTTGCTGCCGCAGGTGCAATGGTGCTTTCACGGTGGTTGTTGCATTTCGTTTCCGACGAAGGTGCTATGATGGTGCTACGTCTTGCTACAATGGTGGTCGCTCTTCTACTACCCAATTTGTGGTGGCCAGTCCGCAATGATTCCTCGTGTTAGGATGGTGGTGGCGGAGTAGTGACTGTCGACTTCAACGTTACTGATGGTACCTAGGGTTTTAGGAGAAGAAAATGAGATGACATGCAATGTGCTATTGGCTCAGATGTTTAGTGGTGGATAGATGACATATGGCAACAAATGCTTGGACAAATTTGAAAATTGAGGATTGCCACATGGCAGCATCTGATTGCATCTAGTTTATGAGTGGAATGAGGGGTGCAACTTAGTAAAAACTAGGGGTGCAAAACAAGTTTTTAGGTGGTCCACTTGAAAGAGAGGAGTGTATAAGTAATGTATGGGGTGCAAAAGTGATTTTTCCAGAACTTGCTGATTTTAACCTTATTCAAAGGTGGTTTGTAACTTCAATCAATTTATTTTTCCACCTTAAATGAGCTTAATCTTAACTTCAGCTGCATCAACAAACGTTAAAATATCCAAAAATAATTTATGCAACTAAAATTAATTTTTAAGACATTTTTATCACACAAGTTCAAATAGCCTAATTATCAGAACTGTCAATTAAATCACTCTTTACGCACACAAATTCAATTAAATACCCATAACTAAACATTAAATGTGGACAAAAATACACACTCATCAAAGGGTTAGGCTTTCCTTCAACAATTAGCCGAAACAAAAATTACAATGAAAGAGCAACTAAAAGTTTGTGCCTTAAATACAAGTCCAAAAATATGTTAATTAAACCATTCAAAAATACTAAACCTTTATGTAACTATTTAAAAAAAACATTAAAAACTAAATGGCCTAAGCATTGGCCCAAACTATAAGGCATTAAGGTGATATCCATTACTTGAGATGCCTGGTTGTTGGCACAAGCAAGCTTGGCACAAAGATTTGATAAAGCCAAGTGCATGAAAATCACATGTGTTTGATGAAGATTGATGAAGATCCACTTGAATATTATGTTTCAATTGTATTAAATTTGTAATTAATGTGTTAAATGTAATGATTACATGTTATATCATGTTGGTAGGCTATATGATTGGTAGACAGCTTTTGTCGCCTAAACTGTCCCAAACAAACTGAATTAATCACCCTTTACTAATGCAGTATAAGGATCAACTCAGGTCAGTCCAAGGATGGAGTCAATGCAATGAGTGGATTGAATGCTAAATACATGT
>Ga0214545_1007292_pt1 | contig 18588 bp, 9 predicted proteins | sample CNSS4metaG_FD_160064 | JGI IMG/M metagenome (GOLD analysis project Ga0214545, IMG submission 160064) | Root nodule microbial communities from cowpea collected in UCLA plant growth center, Los Angeles, California, USA - CNSS4 | ecosystem: Host-associated > Plants > Roots > Nodule | place: USA...
GGGGGGGGGGTGTTCAATTGGCTTTATAATTGTGAACATGCAAACAGCGGAAGGAAAGGAGAGAGAAAACAAAGGACAAAATTGTTAGTTTTGAAATGGTGATTTTAGCCAAGAGGGGGAAGGGGGGGGGGAGGGGTTGAATTGACTTTATAAAACTTTTTCGAAAGCTTAAACCTCTTGTTAATTGAATCAAATAAATTGGAAAGTAATGCAGCAGACCAGTACACTTTCAGTTGATTAAAATATAAAACAACAGACTAATTTGTTCTTGTAGCTATGAAACAGTCGATTAAAAAGACAAATCAGTCGGCTAAAATACTGAAGATTTATGTAGAATGCAGAATTCATAAATTCAACTCAAACAACAATCTTTTACATACAAGACTTGTTCCAATCAATATTTATAACAAGTGTAAAGTCTCAGATTACATAAAAACGCATTAAATCACACCAAAGATCGAATTGCTTGGTTTTCTTGAGTTTAGCATAATTTCTTTCCTGATCAAACCTCACGCAAAACTCAAAACAACAACATATTATGCAAGCAAGAATGACAACATCATTCCCCATGGAACATCAACAACAAGGTAACCTCAAACACAATATTATTAACACGTGAAAGACCACTACCAAATACATGCATTGATCACTCAGAAGCAAACAAAATAACACAAAGGTTCACCTCCCCTTACCTGAAAATCCCGCTAAAATTTGAAAGACCTTCTCCCAGTAGCCAAGGTTTGAACCCACAACCTCCCAATTACCAATTTATCTTACTACTCTAGTCTGAAGCATACATGCAAAACAATAAAACAATTAAATTAACAAACAAAGGACTCAAACCCAAGTCCTCCCAACACAATCAAGTACTCTCAACCACTTGAGCTAGTACTTTTCCACATCATAAATCCAAGCATTAAATGCCATAAAGGTTCTCACTACTCACATTTATTAAATAATTATTTATTTAATTATTTAAATTTCTCGGGTCTTACAACCAATACATAAAACAAGAACATAATAAATATATAAACAAGTGCAATACATAGAGTTTAGAAGTTACATCCAATCCTAACTAGAGAACATGGAGTAACCTTCCTCCTTCTCCATAACTTTATAAAGATATACAAAAAGAACTAAACCTAACTATGAAGTTTCTCTCTCTTAAATGATTTACAAAATCAACAAACTAAATAATAGAGAGATGCCCTGTATTTATAGAATTTCTAAGTGCTACTTTAGCTTCCATCCATAAAGATCAGCCATTGAGGTTTCCTTCATGAGTGGGTTTGCTCCCAAGCTTGGGTATTTACCTTGGTGATCAGTAATGGAGTTTTCCGTTCCATGGGGGGTTTTCTCTAGACACTTAGTTGTCATTTTGGAGCTCTGGGTTTCCTTACAATGAAGGTTTCCTAAAATGTGGTTGAGTGCCAATATAGTTACCCAGTTGCAAGCTAATAATTTGAATTTTCATAGTTTATCTTCCTGGTTGAGTATCAACTTTTGCGCTTAGCATCAACTTTTCAATTTTCTTCATTTTTCCTTGCAAAATCAGCACAAATATGTTAAATTCCACTTCTTATGACTTATACTCTCCTAATTCTGTATTTATATGGAGAAGGGGCTATTTTAATGATTTTTATATTGAATTAATGCAAGATAAGTGTCTAAATGATATGCAATTTAACTAATACTAAACACTTATTATACTACTGTTATAGGTCCTTACATGGATGAGCCTAGGCCACATGGTCCAATTACCTATTAATCTTAATTTATCCTAGTTAATTCTGGATTATTATGACTAATAAGTAGTTGGCATGGTACCGTCCTGGTCAAATAAAAATGGGTCAGGTAGATTTCAACTTCAACTTAGTAGGTCAACATGTATTGGACCAGGAGTAGGTTTCATACTATTATGACCAAGGAATGACTTGGATGTATACAGTACCCAGTTGGAATATACTTTGATTTTGGTTGGAATGTGATTTGATATTATTCATTCAAATTTTACATGATCTCCCTCTTTTAGAAAAAAATTTTATAATATGGAGAGTGTATATGATTAAATATTCATTTATGAATTTTAAATTTTTTATAATTTTTGTGAAGGTAATCAATGAGTGGATAAACATACAAATCTTTATTTAGAAGAAAGAATTACTTTTAAGTGGATTATAATTCCTTCCCTAATCGTATTAAGATTAAATTCTTTGAGTGAATTTTATCTACAAAAGTTAGGTTTATTTATTGTGAGTTTTGGTTGATTTTTCTTATTATAGTTGTTATCTTTTATTATTTTCTTATAATAATATTTTAGCATATAACACATAATTGATGATTTTGGAATATCATCTTTATATTAGATTTCTGGATTCCATAGTAATATCTTAATTGTTTTGTTTCATATGTTTAAAAATTAATTATATTTTCTTTCTTTTAAGAAACATAGATAATGTAAACTTTGTACAATGACAAAAGACATCTTTTTACCACCTTATTTGGATCAGTTAACTTACGACATTGGCATCCATAACAAGATGACCCTAAAAGTATTGTATTGTGCAAATACGTTTTGCTTTTCAATAATATAAATACAAAATAAGGATATACCTAAGGGTAATCTATGTATCATCTACTAGGTGATGATTATTATATATCTATTAACTTTTTCTTTAGGAAAGAAGAATCCATGTTGATAGAGTGTAGATCTGTATCAGACATAAATTCTGAAGTTTCACCCATTGAGATGCTCTCTTCTGGAGTTTCACGAGTCTTGTTTTTCTCTCTCATATTGTAATATTGTTTCATCTCCAACTTCTTTCCATCCAATACTTCACTTGTATCTAACACCACCTCTTCAACATCACTTTTTCCTTCAAGCATGCATACAACTGAAGCCATTGTGGGTCTATGAATTGGAGAAACTTGTGTGCATAATAGAGCCACATTAATCATTATCACTACTTCTTCTCTTTTGAAATCATTACCCAACCTCTCATCAACTAGGTTCATTAGATCACCTTGTTCTCTCAAGAGATGCACCTAGAAAAACAAAACAGAAACAACTTAGCTCTAATATAATTTCAAATTGAATTTGTACAACATATAAACTTAAGGTTTTTCTGTTCTTCAAATGTTGCACAACATTAATACTTTTTAGCAGAGTTTATGAAACAAAATTTTTATCAGATATTGTAGAATACAATTTGTAGATCATGAGAGTAAAACTTACGAAATCAACGAGAGAGAAACATCCTTCCTTTGGCCAGTTCATGGTGTTACTCTTTCCACTAATAATTTCTAGTGCAACAATGCCAAAACTATACACATCTGCTTTATCAGTTAAATAACCATGCATTGCATATTCTGGAGCCATATATCCACTGCAGTGTTGAAAACGCAAACATGAACAGTCAAAAATACAATTTTAAAGTGAAAGTAAGTTGTCCAAAAGAAATTGATGACTCATCTCACATATTTTAAATCATAGTGCATGTAATCTTAAATTAAAAGAATTCATAAAAACATAATAATATATAATCACTCACTAGGTGCCAGCTACTCTGGTAGTTATGTGTGTGAAGCCCTCTTCATCAAGTTTAGCCAAACCAAAATCAGAAATCTTTGGGTTGAGATCTTTGTCTAATAACACATTAGTGGCCTTGATGTCTCTATGAACTATCTTTAGCCTTGACTCTCCATGAAGATAAGCCAAACCTCTAGCAATACCAACACATATCCTTTGCCTTGTTGACCAATCCAACTTCAACTGAGATTTTTCTGGTGCTGCATTTGCATTTATCACAAAATGTAAAACACATAACCTATTGTAAATTGTACATGATTGTATATTATTGATAGAGTTACCAAACTGAACACAAATAGAAGAAAATTACCAAATAAAGCACGAGCAAGACTGTTGTTTTCCATGTATTCATATATCAGCATCAACTGATCTCCCTCCATGCAACAACCATAAAGTTTAACTAGAGAAGGATGTTTCAAAGCAGAAATCATACCAATCTCGTTTATAAACTCACGATTTCCTTGTCTCGATTTAGAAGAAAGTTGTTTAACTGCTATTACCGTGCCATCTGAGAGAACACCCTGCATATTCAGGTTTGATATTAAAGTGTTGCTTTATGTTTTAGGAAGTTATAAATAAAGTACCAAATGTTGTAAAACTCATAATACCTTGTAAACAGGTCCAAAACCTCCTTCTCCAATCTTGAAGTTAATATCAAAGTTTTTAGTTGCAGCTTTGATTTGTCGTAAGCTAAATAAGCTAGTTTGGAAATCTACACCCATTAGTTCTGTTGAGACGGAAGAAAAACATAAATATTTTTTCTGTATCTTTCTACAATATTATGATTTCAGATGGAAATTATGTTATATAGTACCAAAATTCATATCCTATCCATAGGAATTTGTAAGATATAAGTTATGCAAGTAAATGCATAAATGACAACTGAGATATTACAAAAGCGATGTCTAACGCAAATTTTATAAAAATAAAAAACAAACAAATGAATTGGAAAAAATGTTGCCAAAAAAGTGGAATTCATATCATAATAGATAAGCTTACTAGTTTAAATGGGCTAAGAACTAATTCGAGTTTTAAAATGATCATGGTGTTTAAACCTTAATAACTAATGTCATTCGATAATTTATATTTTGGGTACAAGGTAAACACAATCTTTTTATTAATTAACTAACTAGTCCTTACCTTTTTCTAAAGACACCTTTCTCCTGAAACATCCTCTCCACCAAGCTACGCCAAATATTATGATGATTACAAGTGCTCCAGTAACTACAATTCCAACAACATAATGCTTAGGTACACCATCTTTATCTTCCTCTTGTGGTGTAAAATCTGTTTCATTACGAAAAAATAATGGATTAGTAGATATATTACATCAGATGAATGATGACAGCAGAAGAAAAACAGTAATTAATTAGCACTAACCAGGATCAACTGATATAGCTGATATAAGAGGACCATGAACTGATCCAAAAGGTATACCAGTTGTTCCTTTCCCAGCCCACTGCAACCGAATCTCTAAGGTACTACTATTCACAAAAGTAGTGAACTTTTTAATGATTGCTTTACCAACTCCTCCTGCTTCTTTTGCAATATTGAAATCCTTCAGCACCAACTTTCTCTGCAATACTTCAATCCAAACAAAAATGGTTCACAATGGTTTGTGAAGATCAAAAGAAAGTTCTTCAATGATGTATGCACCTGAACATATATGTCAAATATGCGCCTTCCAAGGCTGCTATAGGTTTGATCATGAGTGAACATTATTTCTGCAAAATGAAGGCTTATTGTGTAGCTTCCGTTTCCCATGCAGAAGGCATAATATACGAGAGAAAGGGCAGAGACACGTGCATCCATATATAATTCGCCATTGTTCATATCAAGCTTTGTTGTGTTAGACCAAGTATAGTAATCTACTCGACCACTATCAAAGAAATGACCAGTGTTGCTGAATACCCAATTTGATCCTGTTTGACGAAACCTTGCTGGTCCAGCTTCTTGTGAGTCATCATCATAGTTTATATTTCCGTTAGAAATTAACTTCCCTCCACAATTTACATGGAGAGAGTACCAGGCTGGGAAAGAATCAAGCACAATAAGAAGATCGTTAACATATATTATTTATAAGAAAAAACAAATATATTAAAAGAAGTAATAGAATTGTATTGTTATATATATAACGTAAATTTTACTTTTTCGTACTTTTTTTTTTCATAAAAATGATAGATACTTTTTTATACTAACATATCTAACTCAAGTTTTGGTTTCATATTAATTAAGTATTAAGCGAAAACTCGTTTTTGTTTGGGGGAAGGTCGTGAAGATTCGATAACCATGAGTGTTATCACATTGTATAAGAAATTAAAGTACAGTTCTCTAGAATTGTGAAAACTGTAATCCGGTCCGACCCGGCTCACACGGATTGATGATTTAGTGAGTCAACCCAACTCGGTTCACTTCCAAAAAAATTCAAATCCGGCCCGGTTCACCACGGGTTGGCGGGTTAAACGGGTTGACTCACGGGTTCACTTCATTAAAAAAATATACAATTTTTTTTTTATTTTTTTTTTCAGTCAAAACTAAATTGAAATTCTAATTAAAATCTTAATAAACTTTAATACAATCTAAATACAAACAAAAATAAAAAAAAAAATACAAATTTTTTATGTGTTGGATAAAAAAAAACCTAACATGAAAGTCCAACTTAATAAAAAAAATAAAAAAAACTTGTGTGACCCTTTTATTTGCGGGTTGGTGAGCCGGGTTCTAAATGAGTCGGGTCAAAAATCAACCCGTATTAAAATTTGTAAAAAAATTTCAACCCAATCCGACCCGAACCCGTGGTGAGCCGGGTTGATCTGCGGGTTCCAACCCACTTTGACTGCTTTACAATTCTCAACTTAAATTTAGTTTTAATAAAAAAATTATATATTTTTTTTAATTTTATATAATTTATTCAATTATTTTGTACTAACTATTGAGAAATTTTTGATTTATTTAGAAAAACTAAATTAACTATAGAAAGTTTCAACTTGGAAAATCGGTAATTTTTTATTAATTATGACACACAAAAGTTTATATAAGAGTATTGACCATTACATCACTTTCATGAAAAATCGAAATGGGAACATGATTGGTTATGTGATTCAAAATTAAAAAAAAAAAGTAAAATATTGCACTTGTTGAGGAAAAACAAAAGAAATAAAGAAAAGAATGAGACCCATCATTTGTTTTTTCTTTCTTTCTTTATTTTGATGTTCTTTTGCACATCAACCTTCTATTTAAAGGAAAATGATATGAATCACTAATTCTGGAAGTAAATGTAGCCTACAACAAAAAGTTGGAAATATTGGAAAAAGAAAGAAACTTTTTTAGAACAAAGATAAGCACAGAAAGTACAAATTAAGTGCAATAAAAATTGATACAAGGTTTGTATCTATTGTAAGATAAAAAAAAATATATATGGGAAATCATTGACAAATATCCTCCATGATCATGACGAGTGGAATTATTCAAATAACTACAAACATGCGTTGGAAAGTGATTATCCGTAGGAAATATCATTATCAACATATAACATAACTATAAAATTGAAGAAGTTCAAAAAATAAAGCATTAGCTAAATACTATAATGTTAGAAACTTAGAAGATATGAACTTACTTTTAGGACAGTTAATATTCCCTAGACATGGAATGATTCCCCTGAGAAAATAATACATGCTAAGTCAGTGTTGTCCCATGATAAGCAAAAGATATACTAATTATGAGATTAATTTAGCAGCAGTAAAACAAATCTTACAAGTCATTATTTCCCTTCAATGATGATGCAAACAAGTTCCTAAGGCACATAGTAAATGGAGAAGGCTCAGATAATATCTCAAAATTCACAAAAATAGAAAAATTACGCAAAGGAAAAGATTCTTACACACTTCCCTGTTGACAGGTCAATTGCTCTGGGTTTTGGATGCTCAAATTGTTGTATGAGAGATCACTGTTTCAGTATGCATGTGATCAATTCAGAACCACAGATGAAACTAATAATTGTATCAAACACTTGGTGGCACAAAAAACGTAGAGGAAATAATTTAGTGTAAGAAATGGTAAGATGCATTTCAAGAATTACTTACGTGTAGTCTGGCCTATCTATCCAGTTGGGTAGTGGTCCAGTGAAACGGTTTCCGGTTAAATATCTAGGTAAAAATAATTAAAAAAAATCAATTTTAATTATTTTGTTTAGATAAAACAATTTAATTTCAATTTTACGGCGAACTCAATTTTATTTTTGAATTTAACTAACTTAGTTCGATTTTCAATTTGGTACGACTTGTCTTGATTTTTTGTTCAAGTCGATTCTTGGCTCGGCTCGACCTTCACTTGGCTCGACTTCCAACCCAACTTGACCCGACCCAACCCTACTCGACCTTTGGCTCAGCTTGACCTTTAATGTGGTGCGACCCGACTTGACCTTCAACCTAACTCACCCTTTGATCCGGTCCGACTCGATTTTTGGCTTAATCCAGTTCGACCTTCGACCCAGGCCGACCCGATTTGACCTATGACCCAAGCCGATCCAATTTGACCTTTGACTTAACTTGGACTAACCTAGTTTGACCTTTCGTCCCAGTCCGACTTGACTTGACTCGACCTTTGGCCCTGCTTGGCTTGTCTTGATCTTCAGCTCGACATAGGCCAGTCTAGTTCGACCTTTGGTCTGACCCGACTTGACTTGACCTTCAATCCAACCGACTCATCTCGGCCTTTATGTCCGACTCGACTCAATCTTTTGGACTTGTAAAAGTGTTTTCTCCTAATCAATGATAAATTTCACGTGTTTCAATAATTGTTTCTTTTTTTAATAAATTTCAAATTTTACTATTTTAATTATTTGAATACCTTTTTAAAATCTCTCAATTTTAATTTTTTTTAATTTCTTCACAATTTATTTTCCTTAAAAAAAAAAAATTCTTCAAATAAATAACTTATCGTCACCCAAAGACACACATAATGGAAATAGATAAATTTTAGTGATACCACCCAATCTGCAAAATAAATGCATTCATTATGGTGAAATAATAAATCATTTGAAGCTATAAACTGTCGCTTACAATATATTTATATCGTTTAGGCCACCCAAGGTTCTTGGAATCGGTCCCGTTAATTTGTTAAAGCTGAGATCTCTGAAAAGGGTATAATGTTCACAATTATATGAGAGGAAAATAATGGTGTCAGACATCATGGAATGTTTAGCCCTACAATTCAATAGAAAAAACACAATAGACAAAGTGCAATACTTATATGTTTCGAAAATAAGTTAGAAATGTTTAAACATTAAAAATAAAGTTTATAGAATTTTTTTGATACTTTTAGTATAATATTTATTAAATATTTTGGTTTTATTGACTGCTTAAAAATATATATATTTTTAATTGAATTTTTACAGTTTAATTTTTTTTTATTATGTAGCTTGGTTGTTATCTTTTAATTTTATTTATTAGATAATATAAAATTTTGTGATTAATATAAAATAATATGATGATTAACATAAAATGTTAAATGATTTTTACTTTAATTTTTTAATATATTAATCAAATAAATTTTATATTTTTTTAATATATAAAAAAAAGTAAGATAGCGAAACAAAACAGTAGTCACGCGATGATAGTAAAAAAAATTAAATAAATTTTAATCTTTTCTTTTTACATATTAATCTAATAAAAATTAAATTACAGGAACTCAATTGAAAAATAAATTTTAAATACTTAATAAATAAAAAATATAATTAAAAATATTTAAAATTATGAAAAACTTTAAATTTAATTAAGCATTGGAAATAAATTAAACATCACTTACAATGATCGTAAGCCCGTAAAATCTCCGAGGTATTCAGGAACCATTCCTATAAGATTGCAACTCCTCAGTATTCTAGGAAACCATTTAACACCATGTAAATATGTAACAATAGAAAGACATTAAAATCCTTTATTCATTATTTTTTATTATAAGAGCTTTTTATTTTATTTTTTAAACACCATAATACAAGTATACTCACAGTGTCTGCAAATTTGTTAAGTTTTTAAGTTGGGGGAATGTAGAATCTGGTCCTTTCAAGTCACTAATTCTCCTGCATCACATCATAGTGAGGATATAGAAGAGAAAATTAAATTTTAAAGCCATGGTTGCAACACATATATATATATATACTTACAAATCAGTGAGGTTGTTCAAAAATGAAATTCCAGAAGGAATTGGCCCACTGAAACCACTCCCTTGCATCACCCTGTTAAAGTTAAAAACAATTGACCTAATAAACCAATCAACAAATATATTCAAATTGCACAACAAGATAAGTTCATACAGCCTCTCCAGACTTCTCCATCTCTGAATGAAATCTGGTAAAGTTCCAGAGAACTGATTGTCACCAAGTCGACTGCATAATAATAGTTATGATTCAAAGAAATGTTCATTTTTTCCAGTGTAAAAAAAAAACAACATAGTTAAATGCAATTGAGATTGAGAATAATAAAAATAATAAAGGAATGACACTTACATTTGCTTTAGTGTAGTGAGCCTAGCAAATGTTGCAGGTAAATTTCCCGTAAAATAGTTGGAGGTAAGAAGCCTATATAAGCAACATTTTTTTTTCAACAAAGAATAAATAAATTAAAGAAGAGCACGGTTCTCTAACCCTTTTACAAAAAGATCAATAACATGTACTAAAAGATGCAAAAGCTTGACATCAAAACCTTTCAAGACATGACAGTCAATAATTAGAAATCCATCAAAGATTAAAAAGACCCTAAAGAAGATGCACATGGGACTAAAGGAGTAGCCACAAACTTGTTCTACTGCTCCAAAATACACATCAAAGATTAAGCAACATTGAACATTAGAATATATTTAAAGAGTACAATGCATTTTCAAAGCTATTTTATATAAAACAAAAGAAAGTCAGTGAATTTGGAAATGATTTCTCATCATGATTATCTAATCATATAATCTTTCAAGGAGATAATTCACTAGAGAGACATAATAACAATAAGATTTGAGCTCAACCTACATAAGGGATTCAATTCCGACTCAAAACCTTAAGGTTTTGGGTTGGAAGTAGTGTTTTATGTGGGTTAGACTCAAGTCTCATTAATTTTGTATCTCCTCAATGAATTCTCTCCTCGATAGACCCACCAATAGTATCAGAGTTGACGGTTAGTATTGGTGGCCAACTCATATGAATATAAAAGTCCTTATATCAAAAGTATTCTTGACATAAGATTCAAATAAGCGTGTCTCATTGATAAATGACAGTATAAAAGAGTGACTTGTGATTCAGAATACTTTCTTCTTAAGGAACAGTGTACCAATATAGAATACTCACCCTTGAGGAACATATTATTAGGAATTAAAATATGAGTCATAATTTTAAATTAGACAAAAATAAGAAAATTAAGTTATATAAGACTAGTTTTCTAATTTACAAAATGGGGTCGTTTATAAATTTAAATTACAAAATTGGGTCAGTTCACTAATTTATTACAAAGTGAAATCGTTATGTGTTCCACCGATTTCTTTCATAAATTTGAAAAATATGAAAACAGATAGGAATGATAATGACTTGCATACAAAGAAGTCGTGGTGAATCTGAACGATTTCCACCTAAAACCGTCTATGTTCTTAACAACATTACTTTTATATTTTTTTATATTAACCTTTATTTTTATATAACGCCCGTTTTCTATTAAAAAAATTCAAAATTAATAAAAAAATGATAAAAATATCTCAAAATTAATAATATAAAAAAGTTTTACATTATCTTCACGTATATAAAAAAACAATAAACTCAATTAAAAAAAATAAATCAACATAAAAGAAAAACAACATATAAAAAAATTAACATAAACTAAATTAAAAAATAACATTATCTTCATGTATATATAAAAAAATAAACTCAATTAAAAAAATTAAATCAACATATGAAAAAAATAAATTCAAAAAAAATCAAGTAGAAGTTGTTAGGAGACCTAACGTTTTTCTCGATGAAAATTATGCATCATAACGCTTTTTAGATTTTAAATTTTTTAAAAGAATTTGTTGCTACTCTTAACAACTTTCATTTAGAAGTCGTTGCAAAGTGTAGTGTAATTTTTCGATTAATTAACTCAGATTTGTATTTTATTGTCCAAAATAACCTAGTTTTGTAATTTTTTAAGGTATAAAATTCATAAATTTATTATCTTAAAATGATTTGATTTTTATCAGAAATAGTATCAATTTCTTATATAACTTAGATCTCATTAGTACGGTGTCTTTCTAATGAATTCTTATCTCGGTAGACCTGGACAAATAAAATATATGTGAACAAAATTTTATTAATTAACACTATTACTAGTTCTATTTAATTTTTCAGTGGTAAAAATTAATTAACCAAGCAAAATCAGAAAATGGCTTACAATCTTTCAAGTTGAGGGAGATTCCCAAGCTCTGGAGGAAGCTCACCAGATAATTGATTGAATTCCAGGACCCTATATATGCATTTCAAGTTTAAATCAATGAGTTCCCTGAAACTTTCATAAAGAAATGGAGAAATTACTGTAAGGTTGGATCATAAACTTACAAACTTTTCAGTGTGGTGATGTTTCCTAGTTCTTTTGGTATTGGACCTGTTACCCTATTTCCAAGAATGGATCTGTCATAATTAAGACACGTGCATACTGGTTAAATGTTTAAGAAATTAGTAGAAGAAATTCTGTACAAAACATAAAAATAAATAAATAAAGATGTTTTCAATTCTTCTTAAAGGTAAATGTTAGCTTTGATAAAAAAAAAATGCTTCACCAAATTTATTATGTGTAAAAGACCATACATGCGTTAGCATTACCTAACTAACAAAAAAATAAAAACAGTTCTTTTAAGTCACTAATATTTAAGTCATAAAATTATAGTTCTCTCACACTAAAAAATAAATATAAACCAAATTCATTTTTCAATTATCGTGGGAGTGAACATAAAAACAAGACCCATTTCACCATTTGTCATAACAACACACTAATAGGAAATGAAAGGAAAGGAGAAGGGAGAGAGTACATGTTGACAAGGTTGGTGGAGCCCCATTGTGGAGGTATTGTACCATTAAGGTAGTTTCTTGTGAGGTCACTGTGCCACATTTCAAGTCAAAATCAAACAAGTAAATCATGATTTGTGGCAAAGTAATAATGATTATGGCGAAGAGATATCAATCTTTAGAATTACATACATTTCTTGGAGGTATGGCAATCTCACTAGTTCACTTGGGAGTGTGCCCGACAGATTTTGTGACTTCAGAACACTGCATCATAATCATCGTATATTCATCTAAAAATCAAATATCAACTCCTTTATAATATTTAAGAATCTAATTTGCACAGTTAGAATATGAAAAAAAATAAAAATTCAGGGACTAAATGTGTAAATATAGAGATCCAATAACCTTGTGTAAGATATGATCTTTTATTATTATTATTAATTTATCTTAATCATAATTTTAATAAAATTTGTAATTTTAGTCCCTTCATTTTAATTGTTTGTAATTTCAGTTCTTGGTTCTTTTTCATATAAATATAATCCTATAATTTTTAATTATTTATAATTTATTTGATTTTATGTTGAATTAGTCAGTTTTATTTTTTTCTTGGGCATGATATGTTGAGATTAGAAATGTTACTACCAAATATAATTTAATTCTCATTTAATATATCATTAAAAATGAAAATTTAATAAAGTTATATGGAATCAAAAATTAAGAAAAGATTGAAAAAAATAAAAATTACAATTAAGCCTATTATTTCCAGGAATTTTATTCATTTATGCGAATTTTTCCTCTAAATATCACTGTACTAGTCTGCATTGGGTTAAACACCACAAAGTCTCAAAAGTTAATGGGCCGTAATAAGTATGAAGAAGTCTGCTTCTTCCTGCACCTCCATATACTTCAATCTGCACTCCCACGAAGATATGAAATGATCCATTTATCCTTACCTTCTTCCTCCTCCATCTCTCCCTTCTTCTTCCTCCACCTCCGTTGAAGTCCCTTTCTCCACCTCTGTCAATGTCCTTTCTTCTTCTCTATGAGCCTCTCACTCCACTCTTCATGTTCTCTTTTCTAAAAATATTTTTCGAATTATATATTCTTAAATGTATTTTTTATTTTATATTACTGAATGAACAAATTCAAGTGAAATGAATACCCTCAACTCTATGTACAAATTCCATTTGGTTCTGTATTCGTAAAATTTATTCAAGTTTTGGTAAATTCAGGTTTGTACCTATTCAGTATACAAGTTCCGATTTAACAATAACATTTTGCCTCAAGTTTTATTTTAATTTTTTTGTATTTTATTCAAGTTAATTACTTTAAAACTTGATCTCTTTGTCTTATCTTTGTCCATACAAAACAAAGTGATTTAGTTCTAATAAGCATTATATATATATATATATATATATATATATATATATATATATATATATATTTTATTTTAACATATAAAAGAAAAACCAAAATCATAGAAACACAAACAAACCAATTACTTTTGTACATGTTATTGTTCCTTTTATAAAAGGATTAGAGCACCCATAAATACTCTTTTTTAATTTATTAATTCTTTGCTGAAAAAAAAAACAAACCAATTACAAAACTCATACACAAGGATCAAAATAGTGCTTTTACCATACATAAAAAAAAATGCATACTTAGACTAAGGAATAATGCTATTGTAATATTAATATATGGCTTCTATGTAAAACGATAGAAATATATTCAAAATATTTTTTTATTTATTCAATATTGATAAAAAAAATAAAACATGTTTAAAGTGACAAAAAATAAAATAAAATTATATATATAAATGAATACATATTTTATCTAAGTTGATTTGGGAAATTAAATTTAAATTTCATTTATTTAATATTGATGTTATTTAAAGTCCGTTATCGAATTTCTCCTAATCTCAGGTTTGAGATATTTAATTGTTGGTGTGAAATAAGATGTCGAAAATGTTACATTTATTGACCATAAAAGCGAAATTAAATAATATTGTAATAATGATATTTGCGGAAAGACTTACATGCTGACGACGTGGCAGATAGTAGCATTGGCAAAAAGGCAATTGCAAGTGACAGCATTTTCAAATCCCTTGACTTGAATAGATGAAGTCCAATTTCTTTGTCCACTGCATGGATCTACATTGAAATCCCAATCCTTCTTCCCGACTCTTTTACCTATCTCTTTCATTACTTCCACTGTGTTTCAAAACCAAACACCAAATTAATACTATAAACCCCACTATGTCCTTTTCTTCAATTTCAAATTCAATTCTTCTCACCAAGCCCAGAATTAAGATAAGAATTCAATCACATACTATTTTGCATCTTATATCTTTATTCATTTTTCTATTATAATCAGCTTTGAAGTCTAAGTCATATAACTGGGATCTTCTACACATATATAAGCTTTTACATTAATAGAAAAATTAAAAACAATTTTTAAAAATTAATTTTTATTTATAATGAAGTCAGTTTCATTTATTCTTTTTATTTTCTATAGAAGTTTTATGGAAAATATATTCCTAATAGATAGAATGAACTGTGTACCTTCATCTTCGGGCAAAGTAGCTCCCCAGGCCATAGAAGAGATAAAAGAAAAGGCAAGAAACCAAAGATGGAAAAGTAGATAGAAGCTCATGTTGATGATGATGGAGAGAAGAAGCTCTAGTTTCAAAGCTCACAAAAGAGCTTAAGAAATGAAGCAAATAGAGATAGAAAAACTTTGAGGATTATATATAAAGTTGACAGTGTTGAAAAAAAAAAATATATTCCCACAGAAAGAGAAAAATGAAGCCACAGCTTATTGCTAGTTTATGACTGAATGCTGATACAAGTCAATTAGATATTAAATATATGAAAAACTTGATTTGCCAGCTTGTGTTTAAACCAAGAGCAAATAGAAAAATGTTGAATAGAAAAGTTGAAGGTTTCTTGAAACTCAGGCTAAGTTGCTAGTACTTGAGTTAAATATATGAATGTTGATGAAGAATGAAGGAGGTTTCACATGTAAACCTTGAAATGCGTGTTAAGTCAGAATTTTGTTTCAATTTGTGATAATTTTTTCATCAAGTTGCTAATTTGATAGTAATTATGTTGTTTGTAGCTATAAAAGTCCACTTTGTTGGTAAACGAAGTCAATGAAGTAAGAAAGAAAACAAATTAAATAAAAGAGAAGGTTAATGATAGAATGTATTAGTCACTACAAGTTACAAAGATGTTTCTCACGAAACTGGCTTCATTATCCACTCGTGATCATGGACTTTCGCCCAACTAATAAAGCGAAAGGGGTATATAATGTTAAAGGAGGGGGTGGCGAAGGAAAAGAGGAGAGTACAAAGGGTAACGTAATGGGCTGAGTCGGGAAAAAAATTGGATGGAAGATGTAAAGAGAAGGAGGGGCCAACGCATGATGATGGTGGAGAATGCTATAAGAAAGCAGAGGGAGATAGTGAAGATTTTATGAGATATTATGTTTCAATGAGAGGGGAAGACAGGGTGGTGGGATCTAGAGAAAAACAATAAAATCTGTACTGCGAAAGTAAAGGGCACAAATAATATGTGTACAAGAAATAAAGAAAGAGAATATCGAAGGGAAATTTAATGAAAATGTAACATTTCAATAAGTGTACTAATTTTTTTTTTATAATATATAGTTTTTTGGTTAAATTACTTTTTTTTCCTCTATTTGTCAAGTAATATCAGTTCGGTCCTCAAATTTTTCGTTGTCTCAATTTGGTCCTCATTTTCTTAAAAATGATTCAATTTAATCCTTACGTTAGTTTGACCAGTCGGTGATAAAATCAATGCCACGTGTCAACCTAATGTCTCGTACCTTTCCTTATTAAGAGTTCACATTAATGATCAAAAGTCAGATGTTATAAATGACTAATGATGTACTCTATGTCTAGATGCACAATCACGACAATTTAGTGTTTCACTCAGCAGACATGTACATAGTAATAATAATACACTTAGCATGTTATAAAACCACTTCATCAACTTTTTCTCGTCATCTAAATTATAAAATTCACATCATTGGTAAGATCATAAGGTCTTTCATATGGTTGTGATGAGGCTTGGCTTGAAAAAAAATTATTTTTTCCAGGAATGCAAAAACACCATTAAGCCTAAGAGAACAAACACATGTGCATGTTTTTATGAATATGCTCCACTTTTTTTTTCATGTACTTCAAGCAACCCTTTTCTATCACATAAAACTATTATCTTCCCTCTTTTTTGTTTCCTGTGATAGGGTTTTTACAAAAGCCTATCCCAAACTTATTCACTTTTTTGGGGTAGGGTTTGTTTACAAAAGCCTACCCCAAACTTATTCACTTTCATGGAGTAGGGTTTGTTTATTCCAATCAAAATGTATTTGTTCTTTGTGCTAAGGTGTAGGATAAGATATATTTTCTTTAAAAGCTAAGGGTAAAGAATGAAACAGTTAATCTCAAAGAGGGTAACAACAGACAATTACTTTCAGGTTGGCTATTTGGCTAAGTGGCTTAACATACTAAACAAAGCCTTTATCCTTTCTAACCAAGTTTATGTGATTTTATTAACAAAAATCAAGAAAAAAATCAATTTCATGGCAATAGCTGCTCCCCTTAAAGCTTTCTACACATAAGCTCATAATACTAAAAAATCTTCAAAAGTCTGGTTTAACTTTCATGTTTGAAAAATGACTGACTATCATATCATTATATTGAACTATCTTTCACTCAAAGCATGTCAGAAAATATCCCAATCAGTATGCATAATCAAGATGTAAAATGGTCAATGCTCATGTCTATTTCATTTTAATATATCATTACATTAGTTGACAATGCACATTGAGAACATGGTTAGCTTAAGATGAAGCTTAAGATAATGGTATACACATGCAAACAAAAACACAATGCAAAAACAAAAGACAATAATTAAAATTACTCAAAGCAACAATACAAATCATGAAAACTCCTTATTCTTTGCTAGGTGAGTCTAGCCTGCTCATTGGGCGAGTTGATTCACTGCACAGACAAAATACAAGGAGCAAGTGCTCGATGGGCGAGCTTATTCGCCTAGCGAATGGACTTTACTAGAGCAACAGGTCATTGGATGAAGCGGTTCACTAGACGAGTCTTTCGTTGGACGAATGGATTTGCAAAATCCTTGATTTGCTGGGCGAGGCTTCTTCGTTGGGCGAATGATAAAATAAAGGCTAAGTGTTCGCTGGGTGAGTGTGTTCGCCTAGCAGATAGGGTTGTTGCTATTTTTTTAACTTAAAATTAAAAGCAAAATTTAAAATGTTGGGTTGCCTCCCAATAAGTGCTAGTTTAATTGTTCCGGCTTACTCGTCACAAACAAAACTTCCTTAGCCCCATTAATATCCTTTGATTCAAGATTGTGAACTTTGTAACATCCCCACCGGATATTACAGATTTAAATAATAAAATAAGGAAAAAGTAATTACGCCACATTTAATAATATCTCATTTTCCAAATCGCGGGAAATTTAAAACTTTATTTCATATATCGATAATGAAAATTCAAATCAAGTACTCGTCCATTATAAAATGAAAGTCCAAAACATAAATGTTTACAACTGATTCAAAAACATAACATAACAAAATCTCTCGAGCTATCACCTCTCTGTGGCTAAGCTCCACCAGAACCACTTGTGTAACATCCCTAGGGAATATTACCTAAAAATAAATATTAAAATGGATTATTTCATTAAGTAGCCATCTCGATAAAATCCCAACGCGGGAAAATTTTATTTTAATAAGATAGCGCGCCAAAACTCATAACAGAATTCATAACTGATTACAAGCTATCAAAATTCGTATTAAAAACATGAATTACAATTTTATCAAAAACCCTAGCACTACTCCCATGCTAGCCCTCACTCCGCCATCTGAGCATCCTCAGCACCACCTGTATCAACATCTGCTCCCGTGTAACGAATTACACGATCATCGCCACACACAAACA
>Ga0214545_1007294_pt1 | contig 18586 bp, 7 predicted proteins | sample CNSS4metaG_FD_160064 | JGI IMG/M metagenome (GOLD analysis project Ga0214545, IMG submission 160064) | Root nodule microbial communities from cowpea collected in UCLA plant growth center, Los Angeles, California, USA - CNSS4 | ecosystem: Host-associated > Plants > Roots > Nodule | place: USA...
TAGTATATATATATATATATTGTATATATATATATATATATATATATATATATATATATATATATATATATATATATATATATGTATATATATATATATATTGGAAATAGTTCAAGTGTGAGTCAAAATCTCACATTGAATATAATAGACAAAGTTAAACACTATATAAAAATAAAGACTCATAACACTATTGCCTTTAAGGTTTTAGTGTAAAACTGGTGTCAAAGGTCTTATATGTGTAAAAGACTAATGTCATATAACCATGTATATGCCGACCACAATCTCTCAATGTCTATGAATATGACCTAACAGTGGTATCAGAGCCAATGATTTGAAGTGACTGACCGCATAACTATAACTAAAAAGGGGTCATTCATACACTCGAAGGAAAATATATCATATGAAAATGAGAAGAAAAAAAAATAGTGTTATGAACCTTCACACTTGAATTATTTCCAACACAATCAACCTAGCATTTAACACCCAATCAAATATTCAAAATTTACTAATTTTTTTCAACTTATAATAATATTTTGGGGAATGGGATTAGTTGGGTACAAAAATTGCAAATATAAGATGACTAAATGATAAATGGTATCAAATAAATTTTAATGATTTTTTATATATAAATAGAACAGATTTGAAAGGAAAATTTTGGCAGGAAATACCAAATCACCAACAAAATTCTGTTCATGCTTACTCTCTATCTAATCATGTAGATGTCTTGTTAAAGACTACAACAGAAAAGTCTTGACATCACTACCCATTAATCTTAAAGCTAATTACAAAGTTTATTCATGCCAATGCCTCATACAATTGCTCGATGATTCAAGATGAACAATTTTTTCCCAGAAGCTTCATAATATTCAACTAACAGCATCATTGTGTTTTTCATATATGGACCTATCATTAAAATAACATAATCAAATCATTTGTCTGAAAATTTTGTAGTTAGTTGTTATAAAATATTGGAACATATAAAATGTTGGAATGTAAAATATTACCGAAAAGCAATTTACTTGACTCTTTGATGCCCTCAAATTCTCCACCAGCTCTGCAATCTCAAACTGCTTCATCACTGTAGCATGAAGCACCTGCAGTAATAGCACAAATTATAAATACTATGAAGTTAGAACAGTTAACAGAAAACTGATGAAAGCATGAAGAAATACCCTCTTAGTCTTTTCAAGGTCAAACTCAACACTTTTAATTCTATCCAAGGAACTCATAAGCATTTGCTCCTTCTCCAAAGGTATGCCAGCAGGTTTGTGGCTAAGTTCCCCAAATGTTTTTTCCAATATCTCAAGACGTTGAGTACATTGAAGAATATGATTTCGTTCAGAGAGTGTTTCACCAGCTTCTGTGAGGTTTTTGTTTTCATGCTCCATGGCAACAGAAGGGTAAATATTGTTCTGTGTTCTCCAAAATTCTAATCTTAAACTGCGGAAGAACATCACCAATCTTTCCAAAAAGTAGATAAGCACCCTCGACACATTTAAGATATTTGTTTGCTCCACTTTTTCCTTAACAAAGCTGAACCAACTTCTGACTGAAGTACCTGTAAAAAGTATGAACTTTGGTAAAGCTGTTAAGGAAAATACTGATGCACTTACTAGTGAAATGGACATGCACAAATGTTTACAACTTGGTTTCCACATAATATATATAAAAACACACAAATGCTCCAATAATATCAACTAAAATACCTGCATCTTCTGCATTTTCCATACAAGAAGTGTTCGCTGTATCATCATTTTGCAGTGATTGGCCCCGAGTAATGTGAAACTCATCACTTTCGAGCACTTTCTCAGCTGCAGAAGCTCTATCATCACAACAACTGTAGAAGTTATCTGCTACTCTAACCTACAGACGAGTTAGTCTTCTGAATGATTAAAGGCTCTAAAACAAGGGTTAGAAGCATGTATTAGACTAGGTTAGGTTAGGGAACTAACTTCTTCATGAACTGGAGCTAAACGAGGAAAAGTGAATCTGCTTTGACTGATGGAGGAAAAAGAATCCTCAAGATCTGACCCAGAATCTGCAGTTGATGTATCGCTGCACTGTCCCTGGAAGATGAGAAAAGGAAGTCAAAAACATATAATTTTAGCAGTAAATAATATATACAGGAACTATATATGAAATCCTAACCATCCATGTCAAGAAGATTGAGACTTGCCTTCTGGGAGCGTATCCAGAAAGAATCTGAATTCTGATGTTCATTGGACATTTGGGTGTTTTCTCTCACAGATGTTCCCTCCACATTATGAACCACCTAAAATCAGAACACCTAAATTAGTGTCCCAAAAAATACACAAAAGCAAGAGATAGCAAAGCAACATTACCTTCATGATATCAGGATCATTCCATGGCCCTTTACTAGATCTAAGACATCCACCTTCTCCAGGACATGTACATGACCCACCTAAAATTTCTGGCAACTGGCTGTATACATATTTATAAATCATACATTATTAGACAACAATTTGATTAGAAATTATAAGGTAGTATGAGAAGTGCATACCTAGAGTCAATGATATCCAGTAATTTACAAGTAGACTTAGGTTCCAGAACCTGCAAATTTAGGTTGGTACATATTATCATCAGTATGACTTTATGAAAAGGAATATGAAATGCCACCAGCCAAAAGCTATCCCTTCACCTGTATCTTTGCAATGGTTTTCGCATCAAGAAATTTCTGTGCAGCAGGCCAAAGCATCTTCTTAAAGCCGAGACCAGCATTGATGATATACATTCGATGTAATGTCTGCAATGAATGTTGATGATTTTTATGCACACAGGAAGATGAGTGGAAAACAAATTGCTTTGGAAAAGGGAAGGATGAAAACCTCAGGATAGTAACTGTTGTCTATTTTTGCTATGGCAGCTAATAGACTTGCAGCAGTAGGAGAGAAATTTTTTATTCCCTGTATTACAAACATTATCAAGTTAAAAACTGAAAAATGTACTGAAAACGAGGAAGATAGTGAAATTGAGAAATAGCTGATTATGGACAACAAACTATACAACTTGAGGCACATAATTTCAGAAAAAACTTGAGTGATACAATGCAACTTACCAAGCCCTGTACGTCCAAAATTGTTGTGGTTGATGAAATCCTTCTTTTGGCTGCAATGGAACATGCTGGAAATTTTTCTTGCAGAGCCCTCTCGAACTCTTGGACATGATATTTCAAATATCTATCTATTGTGGTGATACGCATCAACCTACTTGGATGAGCTTTCCCAAGCCTTTCAATGTAAACTGGTCTACCTTCCTTATCAACTCCATGATACCCTTGAGGGTAATGCTGCAACACTTCTTCCAGCTCTTCAAATTCAAAATCCTTCAAATATCAGAACACCATTAGGCTCAACCAACTAAGTCATGTTTCGATACTGCATTATCCTGATTCAGAACACATGCTTGTTCTGAAATATACAAACATCACACAATTGTACCAATCTGATTTAAGAAAAATTAACACAACTAATTTTATTTAAAGATACAACTTAGATCCCCTTGCATTATCCAAACCTGGGAAGTCAAACTCACGGATAGGGTGCCAGTCTGTAATGTGAACAGGCTATAGTTTGAGTAATCAAAATTAATATCATAAATATCTACCAACTTACCTGTGTCAAAAAATTTTAATTGAAGTTTCTTCAGAAAATGCAGAGAAAATTAATCATTTCTTCAATTTTAGAGTGAAATAACTATTAATTGTTGATTCTGACAATAGAAGTGTGGACCAATACATAACTGGTAGCCAATAAATAGTTAACCGACACCCACAAGCAAAAACAAACAAAACCACCGAACCAATCCGCCGCACAATTAAACGCCACCTTAATCATCTCAAAGCCGCTGAATTCATGAATCCCACTTCGCTAATCATAGTCCTTATTAAGAAATTATAAGAAAGATTAAAAATAGAAAGAACGAACTGAGGTTGGTCCACCCAAATAGATTTGTTTTAAATATTTATTGTAAAGCACAAAACTTTTTTCAAAATAAAATATTTACACCAGCACAAAAGTCTAACCCATGAACTATGTTGAAGGTTGAAACAACTTTCTACCTAGCCCTGAACGTTGAACTATAAATCATTTATTGATTTTCAGTACTGTATTAAAAATCCTTATCTAGTAGAATAGTCAAACCCTCAATAAATTACCTGAAGGATGGCGTCAGTTCCAAATTCTTTTCTCCAAATTAGCATTTCTTCCCACATCTGCATTGTCTTCTCAATGTTAAAGTCTCTTGCTTTAAGAAACCTACCACCGACCAAAATGCCCATTCAGAAGAAGAGAGAGAAAGTAATCAAAAAGAAAAGAAAAGAAAAGAAAAAGACCTTAACAATGCATGATAATCATCATGGGTGGGAGGCATGAATCCCTTCTGCAGCAGTCTCTGACGCAATTCCTGCACCGCAGATTCCTCTTTCGCGTCTCTCACATCCTCAATGGGAACCCTGAAGTCTATCTTCCTCTTCCCTCGTTTCTTAAGCGAGTGCGTGAATCTGGAAGACGCGTTTATGGCCTTCTTCTTCAAGCTTCCAATTCTGGACCTTCTTCTCTCCTCTTCCCAATTCTCAGCTTCAACACCACCTCCTTCTTCCACCCCTTTCAACAACAACAACCCACATAAAAAAAAAAATTGTAACTTAACGAAATACAAAACGAAAAAGGAACAAAATTGGAGTTGAGTTGAGTTGCATTTGCATACCTGACATCTGCTAGTGTTGAAGATGGAAAAGGAAGGATATAGAGTTATGAGAAAAGAGAAGAGAAAGTTAATAATGAGAGTGGTGTTTGTATAAATGTTGGCAGGTTCATGCATACATAGGAGCAATTAAAAGGACAACATTTAATGACAAACGACAATGTGTGTGTTGAGGTTGTGGATCTCACCGGAAGAATATATGAGGTTTTTTTTTTTGTTGTTGTGGGGAGAAAGAAAGAGAAAGAGAAAGAGAGAAAAAAAATAATGTGATGGATGGATGTGTAGACCAGCACGCTGCTGCGCATAGCACAGTATAGACACTGCACATCTATAAGTTGACACGTGTGGAAAACAAGCATGCAATGGTAGAGATCCAATCTTTCAAGTTTCAACACTTTAAAAATTAATTTCTAGTTCACAATCCTCCTACAAAAGTAAAAGGAAATTAATTTTTGATAAAATAAACTTATATCTAATATAAATAAATAAAAATTAGTATTTTATGTGTATTATAAATAACAATAAATGTCTTACTTATTCAAATAATTTATTCATATTTTTTTAATTGAACATGTAAACAAAATTATTAAATAACAATTAACTTTAAAGATAAAAAGCAGTTAGTAATTATAGTAATGGATTTAAATGTCAATTTAAATATTAATTTATTGTTAATTAAAATCTTAGAAGATAATATTAGAAATTAATGTAAATTCTTGCTAGAGATTATTTATATACCTATAACTCTTAGTTTGTAAATTAATATTTATATTAATTGGCTAATTAATTTTTTGTTTTTAATATTAATTGATATTTAATGATTTTATTGTAATAACGTATAAAAATTATATACATTTTCATAACGAACACGGTTTTCATCTAATATAAATAAATACGGTCATAATATTTTTAGAGACATTAATTTTACAATTGCTTTTTTTCATGTTTGGAAGTTTTACAGTAAATATTTTATTTATTCGTTTTTATGAGTGACAATTAATAATGCCTCTTGGAATTAATTATTTTTAGATTAAAATGTTTACGAAAAGATCAATCATTTCAACGTAGAAAAGTATCATTAATGATCCGTGTTAAAAAAATGGACTTGAAGAAACAAAAGAAAGAAACAAACGAAAGAGGTAAAAATTGTTGGAAATAAATATTATTTACTGTATTTATTAATATTTTCAAATATAAATGTTATTTTTAATTGTTATTATTATTATTATTATAATAACACTAATAATAACAAAAGAGAACTAAAATAAATAAAAAATACTCACAATTGATTATATGAGTTATTGTGGTTTCCTTTTTTCTCTCCTTCATTTTAGTAACATCAAGACTTCTTTTTTTCTATAAATTCAAAAAATATTATTTAAACCAAATAGTATAAATTATTTAATTTCAATTCAATCTAAAATGCATTACATTAGACCTCTATGCTCAACTTTTTTTTAACAAAAAAGTCGGACCGTGGGTTAGCCCGTCCAGTTCATGGGATGGATGGGCTGGGCTAAATCGGGTTCGCAGGTTGAAAACTCTATCCTATTCCAATTTTTTTAAATAGACTGACGGGTTGACATATCGGGTTGTGTCCATTTTGTCATCCCTAAATAAGAAAATGTAGTTGCACTCATTACAACATTGCAATCATAAAATATATTTATATACATGGAATAAACTACGCAAAGACAATGTATACAATTTTCAAAGTTACTATGTGCTTGTAAATGTGCTATAAAAAAGATGGATGTAGCGTGAGCCAAAAGTTTATGTTAACAAGTACAAACCTCGCTAAATAATTATTAATGTCAGATTTAAATCGTGCACGTATGTGACTCTAAAATAACGGATACTAATTGATTAGCGTCAACTTTGAAGGGTCAACTCTAAGTAGGATTGACTTAGTCAACTCTAATTTATCATTAATTTTTAAATAAAAGCAATTTAGCATTAGTCTGACCGACATTAATATGTTTGTATTTATAAATTTATTTAATTTAAAGTTGATTTTTCCGACACTTAATAAATATAATTTTAATGTTAGTTTAATTTTGATTGGAGAATGCTAATAATAGTAACTTAAAAAAAATCTGGTGGAAAGTCTCCATATTCAACAAATATAAATGAAAAAAAAATTATAATAAATGAAGGAGATAATTGTAGATGAATGTGTATGAATGATTTGAATGTAAGTGAAAGAGATGGGTATGAATGAATGAGATGAGGACAAGATTATGGATGAAGAAGATAAGGAAAAGAATGTGGATAAAAAAGATGAGAAAAAAAAAATGCCAATGAAGATGTGTGTGGAAGAAAGAGATGAGTGTGAATGAGATAAGTGTGGATTAAAAAAGTGAGTGTGATTAGATTTATGAATATGAATAAAAACGATGAGTGTGATGAAATTTATATAATGATAAAAGGAAATTATAAGTGAGAAGATTTGTCATTTTTAAATTTAAATTAAATTAAAAGTAATATGTAATTTATATTCATTTTCACCCACACATAAATTTATAATATATATTATAAAGTATTGATTTGATCGATATTAACTAAAATAAATATAAATAAAAAGTCAAACTTATCTATTTTTAATATTTATTTTAATTAGTGTTTATTTAACTCACATCAATTTTATTTATTTTTAATATTTAATTTAATTTCTATAAATGTTAAATCAATACTAATTTATTTTAATTAGTGTTTATTTAATAATCGATACTAATTTATTTTAATTAGTGTTTATTTAATAATCGATACTAATTTATTTTTGTCAATACCCGTAAAGCTAATAGTCATTATTTATTTTTAATATTTATTTAAATTAACATCACATAATTATTTAAATAGTTATTTATTAAAACAGTTTTCAAAGAAAAGATACTCATTAATCCACACCTTTTTCTCAATTTTGCAGTTCTAGAAGAACAAATGCGTCTTTATAATCCCATTTTCAAGATCTCTTTTCTAGAAGAATGAAAGAGTAATTAAAACAAAATAAAGTGTAAAATTGAGTTTACTTTAAATAGAATTTACGGGAAATGCAAGGTTTACAAAATAAAAAAGAAATATGTGTAAATTAACATAATCAATTTTTTTTCAATACAAGTGACTAAATTACATTATGAATTAATTATAAAATATTCATATTAAATAAAATATATTTATTAATAATAAATAAATTTATCTCACTTTTTTACTCATTATATCTTCATCTAATCGAAACTATCTTATTTCTATTTGTTTTACTCTCTTCCTTTTCATTATTCAATTCAAATAGAACCTTGGTTGTTTCTTTCAGTGACACGACAACAAAACATCAATTAAGAGAAAATCACCCACCACCTATATGAACAAACCTCAACACATATATGACTTCTTCCCAAAAAAAAAAAACCCTAAAAGTTAGAACTTGGATTAATTGTTTTATGCTCAATTCTAATTAAAACAACTTTTCAATCATGCACACGCGTCATAAACAATCTATTATAATTAAGAAATAGATCTTTGGTAGATGGAAGGTTGGGGAAGAAGCTTAGACTACTAAGTTACAGCAGAAGAAAAGTTAGATGGGTAATTGTTACTGAAATAATGATTATGTGATGTTACAACTTTCAAGCCTCGTGTCATGTCTTATCTTCCTTTGCCCTTATATGTCACCACTTTCCCCCACCTCCAATGTCTTTTCCTATCTTATCATTTTTCTTTTCTTTCACCTTTTTTTTTTTCTATTTAGAGTACCTAAATTCTGCTATTTTTCAAAAAAAATTACTTCGTTTTTGAATATCTAGTTCTGGAAACAAGATGGATTTTCAATTTTGCACTTTTAACACATTTTTAGAGACACTAAAAACATTAATTGTGGAGCAGAATATTCTAACTTCTATGTTCACTGGAAACGAAGATTAAACCAAATGATCGTAGTCATAATATTTGATTTTCATATGTGTATGAAAAATATTTATTGTATAAGAGGTTAATTTTTTTAAACAAATTTCAAAATTTAGTTCTTGAGTATCAGGATTTGAATTTCTTAAAAATAAATAATGTTTAACTTGATAAAAACATTTTTTTTCAAAATATCAATTATATTACTAGTAGGAAAAATGATCTTTGAACATCATCGTGAAGCAAAACAAGTTGAACACACAATGCCCTATGCAAGTTACGAAGCAAACAAGACCTGTAAGAAAAAAAAAAGGTTTCTGTCTTTTTGACTTTTCTTCGTGAGAAGGGATGAAAAAAATGACAAATTTACGTCTTTGTTGGTTAAAAAAATTATAAACCAGTACTTTAACATATTTTTACTAAATCATCATTACATCATCAATTAGCTTTTATCTCTATTCGTGTTCTCGTTCCACCTAAATTCATCCACCATGAAACCAAGGTTTATCACTTTTCTAAGACAAGTTCAAATTTCACTTTATAAATTGGTTTCACTGTTCCCAAGCCAACACAAGGTTTTTTTTTTTCACGAGTGGTGATAATCACACATAACTAGATCACATGTTGTTGAAATTCAGTCTTGTTCTATCACAGTAACACTTGAATACTGCATGGTTTCTGAAGCATTGATGAGACATTTATGAAAACGGAATTTGACCTCTTCACTTGCATGCTGCGAAAAGCACCATTAATGCTAGTCAGGTAATACAAGGTATCGCTATCACTTTTCCCCACAGAACGTGACACCCTCTCTCCAAACGGGAACGACAAGTTCTTCCACACAACCTTTTTTTTTTTTTCAATTTAAGAGGAGAATCGAAAAGTTTTATATAAAGTATATTTTCTGGCTGTTTGGTTCTCGAAAAACCAGAACATATTCCATTGAACTAAACAACAAAGACAGGTGTGTTTTTGTGAGGTGGTTAGAATAGAATAAGTAGGAAGAAGAGAAAAAAAACGATGATTTGTCTGGGTGTGGCATTCCTGATATGATTCTGGGGCTACAGTATAAAAGGTGAATCGCAGAAAGTGAAAGTTGGGAGTCCCCACGCATGATAGCGCAATATCAATTACCATCTTTAATGCCGCAAGAATAATGTAGACATCAAACTGGCGCAAATTTACTGCATACATTCTAGATGCATAAAATGCCAACCACAACATTGCAATTTTAAATCAAACAATTCTCTCCAACACAACTCTGTCTTTTCCCTTTCCATGGCTTTTGGTAATGTGAGATAAGATTGCTGCATGTGCATGCTGCTGCATCAGGTTTCATCCCAGAAATATGAGACTGACATGCATGATGTTTGGTTTTGAACATGGAATCTGTCTGTTTGAACATCATTAAACTGAAAACTGTTTTATGGTTAATTAGTGGTTATTTGAACGATGATGATGGATATGATAAGATGTTGTTTGTTTGGTGGAAGTGAAATGGTGAGAGAGGGACAAGTCGAGTGGGTTGCATTGTGGATGGCAATGTCTGCCCCCGAAACCCGAGAAAGTGGCAGTTAGTAGTCACTCTCAATTTGGCTCAACTGACATCATTTATTGCACACAACAAATCACACATACACTTTTTGTGAACAAAATTTTACAGCCATTAATTTAAATCCCTGTTTTTGGATTTATCTTTCTAATCTATTTTATTTGTTACATATCAAAATTCAAAAATATACTTTATTTTTTTTAAGTCAAGATGAATTTAACTTAAACTTCATCTACATGGTTATGTTTTGTTTTATTCTATCAGAGAAAAAGACAGTTACACCTTTATTCTTTAACTTTTAAATACGATTTTAGTTTACTTGTTTAATCTTATTATCTAGAGATATTCTATCTTCCTGCTCCGGAAAAATTCGCAATTTTCGTTCAACTTTTCATTTTGCGCATGTTAGAATATATTTTTTTCATAAAATTTATAATTTAATTTACTAAATATTTTTTATACTGCCTTAGATAAATATACTAAGAAGCCAATTGAATTAAAACAAAACACACAGATTAATAGAATATCAGATAAAAGTATAGAAATTTTCAAAAATAAAAGAACAACTATCTTTGTTTTCAATTGAGGCTACTAAAATTGTGAATCGAAAAAAAAGAATACAATTGCTTTAGTTTTTTTAAAACTCAATTTAGTTTTAGTTAATTTAGACTATAGGAACTAAAATACACTACTGCAAAAAACTTATTTCACTTTGTCTGTTATGTCTAGTTTTAGAAAAATTGAAGCTTATGAAAACGTTGTGACATTTTTTAGATTATTGAGAATGTTTAGGTTTCGATTTTAACAAAAATTGAATTATATACACATTTCGACTTTAATTATCTAAGAATCGATGTCTAAAAATTTTCACTAATATCAAACATGTCATTGGTATTTTTTTATTTAATTTGTGGAGAGAGGTTTAGGCTTTGGTTATTTTTAAAACCGAAGCATAAATGTGTTTAACATCAGTTTAAGGTTATTTTTTCTTAAATTGTACATTTGTTCTAAGCATTTCATTTATGCAGAAGTTGCTTTCTTCCCTCCTTCGCCACTCCCACCTCCTTCATTCTTCCTTCTTTGTTCTTGAACACCTCCACCTAATGTCGTTGAACCCACGGTGTTGCCGCTGCTCAATTTCGAGTGAACAATGAGTGAGTTTTCTTACTTCCTATTCGATTTGTTTTCTTGCATTTTTGTTGAGTTTGTGTTTTTCGTTAAGACTACACAACACCGAAGGTGACCCACGTGGGTCTTGATTGAGATTTTTGGTTATTCTATTTTTTGCATATTGAGATTATTAGTTCTCAATGTAGAGATGAGGATGATATATCTCGTGTTTTTATTTTCTGTGTGTATGAAGGTAGAAAAATCATGAAGAAAACAAAGGTTAATGAAGATGAATAAAAATAAATCATTGAATGAAAGAGGAGACTCAAAATAATAAAAGAAAAAAATATTATGCTTCGATTCTGATAAAAACCAAATAAATTTAAATTTCGATTTATAACCAAAGCCACAAAATCCACTCTTTTTTATCTTATTTGGATATATTTTCATTGTTAAATTAAGCACAATATCCAAAATAAATGTTTGGTACCAAATTCCTTTCATTAACTAATGATATGTTATTTTAAAATGACTGAAAATAAAGAAGTCTAGGTAAGCGAACTAAAATATATAAATTCTAAATATAAATATTAAAATATAAAGAATATAAAATTGTTTTTGTACAACGACAGCTAGCTATTGAAAACAAATAAAGAAAATGTTTAATTATGGTTTTGATTTTCATTTTGGAATCAAAATCTCAATTTGGTACCCGAATTATTAAAAGTCTCAAATTGGTTCTTTTTTTGGTAAAACGTCTCAAGTTTGACCTTTATGTTAAGTCTGGGTTGACGCTGGGGTGTCTCGTGTCAATTCCTCTATTTTTTGATTTTTTTGATTATTTGTTTTTTGATTATTTTCTTTTAAATGCCACGTGTAAAGCTGTCGTCGTGCCACGTGACAGTGACAGAGTGATGTGGCAGTGATAATACCAGGTGTCAGCATTATGCCATGTGTCATTTCCTTAGTCTCAATTTGGTCTCTGTATTTTAATTTGTCTCAATTTAGTCCCTATTTTTGTAAAAATAATCCAATTTCGTCCCTCTCCAAATTAAAACAAAAAATTAATTTTTATATAAATTTTATACGAATATTTTTATTAAATTTGATTTTTTTATTATATATTTTTAAAATAGCTAAGTTTATTTAAAATTGCGTTTCACATCCAACTTTACTTAAAATTGTTTTTAAATTTTAAATTTATATGTTTTTTATTGTTACATGAACTAGTTAATTTATGAATTTTTTTTCTATTAACATTATTTGCTATTAACAACTTTAAAATAATTTTAAATAAAGTTCAATGTAAAATATTAATTAAATGAACTTAATTTGGTTAAAAATATTTACTTGAAATATCAATTTTGATAGAAATATTTTTGTACTTTTGTATAGAAATTAAATTTCATTTCAATTTGGAGAGGGACAAAATTGCTAATTTTTATAAAAAATGAGACTAATTTGAAACAAAAATTAAAATAAAGGGACCAAATTGAGATTTTGGAAATGACATAAGTGACACGTGTCATTGTCACTGCCACGTGACACGATAACATCTTGACACGTGACAATTTTTTTGATTTTTTTAAAAAAATTAAAAAATAAATTAAAAAAAAAAGTAAAAAAAATCAGAAACTAACACGTGACACTTCCTCTAATGACGTCAATCTGGACTTAATAGAAAGGGCAAACTTGAAACATTTTAACGAAAAAAAATAAAAATATCAATTTGAAACTTTTAAAAATTCGAGTACCAAGTTGAGATTTTGACTCCAAAACGAGGACTAAAGACATAATTAAACCTAAAGAAAATATTATAGATGTGTTGGCAATACGTTACTTTTTAGTTTCTAACTTTCTAAGTAATTAAAAATTTTAAAGTTAGGATTACAAGTAATAAAATGAAAGAATAATGATGCAGATTTATAATTTTTTTAAATATATGAAAAATGCAATGCAGCGAAATATTTTACTGGTTTACATTTTTTAAAGGATTAGTGCAAACTATCTGTTGCGTAAATGAAAGTAAACAATTATTATATATGGACAAACCTTTTATAAATTCCTGTAGCATATAAAAGGAATTTTAATTATTTTTTCATAATACACACAAACTAAATTTATTTTAAAAAAAATAGAAAAATTGTTTCGTAAGTGAATTAACTCACAGATAAATTAAATGTATTTTAAAAAAGAATTCATGAATAAATTAATTTTAGAATATAAAAAAAATAATTGTATAAATTTATGTATCTTTCAAAAATAAATTATATAGTTTTACATTGTTAAATAAATGAGATATCTTCTGAAGGAAAAAATGAAAATAAAATTTTGAATAAAAATGCTTAATTCAATTAAAATACAAAAGAAACATAAAATATATGTAAAAAGGACAATCTATGAAAAATAAAATATGAATTTTATAGTTTTAAATTTCTTTCTCTATTTATTCTTCTACAACATGATATATATATATATATATATATATATATATATATATATATATATATATATATATATATATTTTTTTTTTTTTTTTTTTATTTCTCCTCAATCTCTCGAATTATTTTCCCTCTGTCATTATATGTTACTTTTTTTAATTATTTTTATATATACATAATTCATTGATGTATTATTTAGAAGATATAAATGAAAACACAAACTGACAGACATGTGCCTGTACTTCTGTTAATTTATATAAAAATTATATATAACTAAATATCTAATAAGGGATGCAAGTTCAGATCCAAAATAAAAAACTGAGGAATGCAGTTAGAGATGTACTGAATAGAAATAAAATAAAAAAAAAAACGAGATACACTATTAATTTAGTGAAAAATTCATTACATATTTACTATTTTTAAAAGTACAGTTACCGACAAAATAACTTACATTGACCTCATATATTATACATTTTATATTCAAAATTTTCACATCAACAATATTTTAATATATATTACCATATAATAATATAAAATTTTACTTATTTCTTTAAATTATTAAACCTTTCAAAACAATTATTACATTTATTATATATATATATATAAACTTAATTATTTAAATATAGTAATAATTATTATTATATTATTCAATTTAATAAAAAAAATTATGCTTACGGGTCTCATGCCAGTTATTCAAAAAGTGAAGTTTTGAATCATGATACTCTTTATTGTTGCATGAGAATGTAATTTTGTTTTTACAATATAAATGTATTTCAGTTAAATATGGAAGGACTAATTATTTAATTCCTGAAAAAGTAAATTCTGATTTTAATTGCTATATTCTTATATTTTCTATATTTTTCATAGCCATCATCAATATAAGAAAAGTTCACGATTTAAAATCATAATATTTTATGATTATATCATTTTAAAAGAATTAAATTATGATTATATAGAAATAGTTTTCTTATACTGCTAATGCTTTTTAAATCAAATTAAGAAAATAATAGCATAAATGTTTGAATTTAATTTCAATGCATTATTAATTATTAATATAAAAGCATTTGTATTGTTAACTTAAAAGATAATATTTAAAATATTTTTTTAAACATTAATTACCATAAAATGAAAGAATAATAAAGTGTTTCCTCCTTGTAAATACTTCTAGTTAGAACATTATTCAGTATTTAGTATAAACATGTTTTTCACAAAAATATAATTGATCAGATTGTGAATCAGAACTCAAAAAAAGTCCATACAATTTATTAAACTAAAATATACTTTTAACTTATATTAAATAACAATGAATGCTTATATTTTTTGTTCTTAATTTGAAAATAATGATTTTTTAGATACAACTTATGTGATCGCTGATAATCATTTATTGATTATTCATCAGTGTGTTTGGTTTCATGTCGAATTGACGTGTAATTGGTTTTTCAACCTAAATTCATGATATATTTGGTTTTAAAATTAATTTTAAACTAAAAAATTCACATTAAAGAAAAAGTTAATATTATCAGAAAAGAAAAGTTAATATTATCAGGTTATGCGTTCAACAATCCATTGCTCCAAAATCAATTTTTCAACATCATTCCAAATACACTTTATGTATTAAACAAATTAGAGATGACGAAATGTTAACAAGTGATGTCTCCTAAGTTTGATAAATGTTTTAAATTTTTTATCTTAAAATAAATATTAGAGAATGAGAATCATCGTTCCAAATTAAAAAAAAAATTAAGATAAAAACTCACATATTTCATGAAAATTAAAAATATATTAAACTTATTTTAATTATTCACGTTAATACATTAAAATAAGTGTAGGTGTAAAAAGTTAATATGTAGCTCTGAACAGCGCCGCGTGTTACAGATATAATGCTAAGGTAAGTCTGACACTCAAGAAGAGAGATACAGAGTCACGAGACTTCTGAGGTTATGTTTTTTTTTAAACACTTTTATAATTATATTTTGCCTAAAATATTGTAAATTTATTTTTATCTACATATATTTTGCCTAAAATATTGTAAATTTATTTTTTATTTAAAAAGTATTAGTATTACCTTTGATAATGACTCTTTTTTTTATAACTACTATATTTTTTATCATCATCAGTGTTTAGATATTTTAAACATAAGGTATAGAAAAGGCAACCTTAGATAGTCATGTGAACAGATTTGGTATTTATTTTGTTTTGACGTGTGAATTGATTTTGTATTTTGTTTTGTAGGTTGTTCTGAAGTTTGTGTCTCAACCAATGTCGGTAAGGGGTTTCTGGAGACATGCAGTTTAAATAAATTCAAATCACCTAGGGTCCATCTTTTTGGACCCCTCCACAAAACTTGTCTCCTGAAAAATTTACGGGGTTTTGCTATATACACTCCTAAACTTACATAAATACCCTTTTCATTATCTACTTCAAATACTTTTCTCCCTCTTTTACCCTATTCTACTCCTTCCCTCTCCCTATCCTATTGTGTACCTCTTCTACTTCAAGAACCTCACAACTCTATCTTATTAAATAACACATAACAATTATATTATAATAAATATTATATTTATAAGTGGCGTAGTAATAATAGTTATTTTTTTATTTTCACGATCATATATTGTTAGCTACTTAGTATTGTTGAATGAATCATTACAATCAACAATTTTATTTCTTGTCTTATTTATGGAAAATAGTTATCATTTTGGAAGCACATGAAAATTTTGAAAATGACTGTTTTCGCCTATTGTCCTGGATAGCATTTTATTCCATGGTTCTGAAAGGTACTTTTCAAAATTGCTTCAAAATGACTAGAACAATTATATCAAATTTTAGTTATTTGTGTATGAAATGAATAATGTCATAAAAAAACATTTATAAATTAAAAATATAATTTAAACAAACTCATGAAAAAACTTCAATCTTCCCGACGATGAAAAAAAAACACACAAAAATGATTTTAAGAAACTATTATAAGAAAAAAATTTATTATGGGAAAACTGTTTACGCAAATTATTTTCAAGTACAAAAAAATTGTCATTATAAAGACAGGTAAAGGAAGAGATGGGGGTTGGATTATCATATTAGATTTTCTCCTATGTACTTCTTCATAATACCTACATTTCTGCATTCATTCACATCACAAGTTTGAAACAAAAAGAGAGACATGGGGGTTGGATTATCATATTAGATTTTCTCCAACAATTGAAGAAAACTAATAAGATTCACAAGGATATTAAATTATTTTTTTAAGAAATAAAATTTAAATGAAAATTATGCTGCATCTGAAACTTCCTTTTTTAAATTTTAAAGTTCAAAGGACTTGCATAGAACAGAGTACATACATATCATACTTGTTTAAAATCAATTCAACACTATTTATTTACTAGAGTGTAGAAAGTAAGGAAATTAACTACGGAAGAGAACAATAAAAATATGAAGTAGCAGATGAAGCAATGACTTAGCCCATGGCATATTTTTGAGTCCATGACCGGGCAGTGGCCTCATACTTGGGTCTATCAGTTTTGTACATATGAGCAATCTCAGGCACCAGAGGATCATCTGGGTTGGGATCTGTCAGCAGAGAACATATAGACAAAAGGACCTACAATTTTTTTAACATTTTTAGTATATCACTACCAAGAAAATTAAAAAAAGAAATTATCAGATAGATTACCTTGGATATTGTGAGGGCAGGGCTCCACTGCTCTTTGAGAATGTCTAGGCAGATACTACCATTACTGTTGATATTAGGATGGAAAACCTTTGTCCGGAATGAAACCTTAACCAACAGATAATGAATACGTATTAATGAAAAAACTTGCATTTGGAACTGATTATGTCTAAAATCCTTGAATTTCTCTACTCACAACTAGCCATTTCTTTAACTGATAACGATTAAAAAATATAACAAAATTAAACAAGAGTCATCAACCAATCATCTAATGAATAAATCAGATACATTACTCTGCAAGTCCACAACAAATAGTTAAATCCACTACAATCAGATACATTATTGCCTTGCTTGGTCCTTTATATAAACTTAAATTAAATTCAGTCATTTACAGCACATCAATGCAAAAGTCTAATGAAATTGAAACTCTTCATACAAAAAAGAAGAAGTCATAGTTAGCACAAGAAAAACCAGTCCCAGTGCATGCATACATATAGCCATATACATAACAGAATTGTGAATAGAGTATAGTAGAGGTTTGATTTACCTTGGGTGGTTTGAAAGGATAATCAGGAGGGAAGTGAATTGACACAAGAAATACACCTCCAGCAAATGGGCTATCAGCAGGGCCCATAATTGTAGCTTGCCAATGGAACATGTCATCAGCCACTGGACCTGCATATAAAAGTTCAATTATTCAGACACTGACAGAGCTAGAACAGTCCAAAAGTTCTGACAGGTTTTAAGCAAACGAGAATAATTGGGGTCCTACCTTGGTTCCTCACTACTACCATACCATGGCATTATTTTATTTATTTACCCACAAAAACAATTGATGCATAACCTGGGATGAAGTCTTCAAAATTTTCTATTTTACTAGCAGAATTAGCAGAAGAGTCACACTGTCGGCTACATTCTAAAGACTTTGATGAATAATTGTGATAACTAGCAACAAAAAAAATAAAAAACCCTAAAAGTGGATACGGCTATATTCTACAGACTTTGATGAATGATTGTGATAACTAGCAACACACACAAAAAAAAAAAACCTAAAAGTGCATACAGTCTCTGGCATGCACAAAACAGAGTAATCATAAAAAAAGCCGTCAAGCAATACTAAAATAAATAAAGAACATAACAAAGTTCATTACAGAGCAATATCAACCAACATTTGTTCAAGGTTTTAAATTGATGTCACAA
>Ga0214545_1007302_pt1 | contig 18565 bp, 8 predicted proteins | sample CNSS4metaG_FD_160064 | JGI IMG/M metagenome (GOLD analysis project Ga0214545, IMG submission 160064) | Root nodule microbial communities from cowpea collected in UCLA plant growth center, Los Angeles, California, USA - CNSS4 | ecosystem: Host-associated > Plants > Roots > Nodule | place: USA...
TATAATAAAAAAAAAAAAAAAAAATTAAAAAAAATTTATAAAAAAAAAAAAATTATTTAGATTTAAATAAAAAAAAAAAAATTTTTTTTTTTTTTTTTTGTTATGAGGTATATTTGCATTGAAACAAGTAAAAATGAAACAGAAGCAAAAATGGAATGAAGCTTGTCACACTAAAGTTTTCTAACCTGCTCGCCACACGTGATCTATTCGATAGAATATGAAAATCTTATCCACGTATTATTTTTTTCTAAAGTTTGTTCCTCTATTTAGAGATTGTAGACAAATAATTCTTCAAAGTATTCCTCTGGAACATTATAGCTCAAGTATCACCTTTTATCCACCTTACAAAATATCTCCAGATAAAACATATTCATTTCATTTTTTATTTTTTAACACCCCGTCTTCACAACAATGGTTTCTTTTGAGAATAGCATAAAATAGAAAATTCAAATAAGATATTAAAATCATCAATATCATAATTTATATATATAAATATTCCTCTCCATTGGGAGATTACAATTGAAAACACTTTTTCTCTTTTTTATGCTTTTTTTTATGGATAAAATTATAAAAGTATATTTATGTAGAGAAGAGACATTATTTTACATTCACTTAAAATTATTACTCCAATCAAATAATAATTATTTTCAATTATACTTTAACTCATTTACAATTTAGTCGTTATTTATTCTATTATTATGGTTTTAAATCAGAACCCTCATATTAAATACTAAAAGGTTAGATTATACATAACTATTTTTAGATTTCATACAACCATATAAGAAAAATTTAGAGATAAACCTTTACGATTCAAAGAACCTATGATAAAGGTAAGGAGTAAAAAATTGAAAAATCAAATCAAATATATTAAAGACTCATGAATGTTACAAGCAACTGGGAATTCAGAAATTCAAAGGATATAATGGTTTGGAACACATTTGAAAGATAATTTTTAGGAAATTAGTTTATGTTTTTGGATTCTGTGTTTTCTTTTCAAAATTAGTTATTTTTCAATATTTTTGGGCTTTAGACTTTCTTTTATAAATTAGATCATGTTTTTATATTTTTGGGCTTGGACCTTTCTAAGTTTTCTTAAACTTATGTGTCTATATATAAAGGTACCAAAAACTAATGTAGATACTTTTGAGTCATATTATATGCATTTGCATTATTTGAGAGAGAATTCTCTTGGTTCTTGGATTAGAACTCTGGTTCTTATCAAAGATTAACATATTTGTGACGAATCTCCACTTGACTTATCAAGTTACAAGATTGTGACATCTTCCATCCCCTATCTCATTCCACATTCTTCTCTAATTTATTTTTGTTTGTCATTCTTCTGAAGGATTCAAATTCAGAAACGATCGTACTCTTTCCTAAATAGGATCGTATCATTACATTTTTTTTCATTTCATTAATATGACATTGCACGCATTTTACAACATATCAAACAAATATAATGCATATTACAAGTGACTAAATTATTATTTACACTGGATTACTCAAGAAAGTAATATCATTAGTTGCAAGTAATATTACTTTTAGGATCGAGCGCTTACCACTAGGCCAAAAACTATAGCTATTAAAGATTAAATCATCCTATAAAAGTTACTATCAATGAGTCTGGTGTGCAAGACACTGAAGGCTAATGTAGAAAATAATTGTGGTCGATAATGAGTTTGTGCAAATCAGTAGTTGCAAGAATGATTCAAGAAGATATATTGACGGTATGTGTTTATGAGACTTTTGATGAAGGGGGGTATATTAATTCTCATGTGGGTATTCATCAAAATTCCAAATCAAGTATTATGAAGAAGAGAATAATAGAAAAATTCTATAAAATTGAAAAGTTGATTTGAAGGTTATCATTACAATTTAATAAGTTTCTTTGATGTAGGAGCGACTTGGGTCTTGCGTGTCATTAAAAGATTTATAATTTTTGTTAGAAAAATTATACGAGAATATGTATTTGAAATTTTTGTTAGAAAAATCAGATGTTAAATAATAATACTTTTGAATATTTATATGTTAAATAATAATACTTTTGAATATTTATGGATTTGGATGTTGAAATACCAATTGTTTTATATTAATTTTTTCTCTTACATGTGCTTCTCCTAAAAAATATTAGTTTATCAAATTTTTTTCTTTAAATTTCAACTTATTGTAAAAACACATCTTCTGATTGCAGATCATATAATTTCACAATACATGCAAATTACAATGATTATGATGATTTTTTGGTTATATTAAGTAGAAAAATTTTATATAACACTAAAATTGGCCATTTCATATTGAGATTATTCTTTGGTATTATTTTATTTCTTTGAATCTGTAAATAATAACACAAATAACATTAATTTTCTTAAACTTTTGTTCTACTCTCTTTTGATACAATTTTGAAAAAAAAAAAATTCTTATATAAGATCATATTTCAGGCTATTATATATAAATTTCTCGTATCACATAGTAATTATTTTATCTTAAGAAGTGGTTGTACTTTAACCTATTTATAATTTAATAATTTTTTATGATGTGAGAAGCATGTGTCATTAAATTTTCAAGTAAATCAGGTTAATCTGTTGGGACAACCAGCCTAGTGATTAAATTAATCAATCTGCTTAATATTTGTCGGCTTGGTACGTTGGAAAAGACAAGGTTGAAATATTTGACTAATACGTTTAACCCATTAATATTTAAGGCGTATATAAAGTATTTATCTGCTCTTAATTAACTCAATTATCAATAAGCCTAACTAATAAAAAATGTCAAATCACGATGTTCTGATACTAATTTAAGTTAAATTAATTATATGTATAGACATGTGTATAAGAATTATTCCTCATATATTATAGGTTAAATTACTATTTTGATTCCTCTATTTGTCATGAAATTTCAGTTGATACTCAAGTTTTTCGTTGTCTCAATTTGGTCCTCATTTTCTAAAAAATGACTCAATTTGGTCATTACCGTTAACTTTGACCAGACGATATTAAAATCAACGTCACATGTCAATTTCTGATTCTTTTTAATTTTTTTTTGAATTTTTTATTTTTGACACGTGTCACTTCACAGTTGTGTCACGTGTCAAAGTGACTCATTTGGTCCCTATATTTGTTTTTAGTTTCAATTTAGTCCCAAATTTTCTAAAAATGAAGCAATATTGTCCCTCCTTAGAGTGAGACTCAATTTAATCTTTGTATATGATGATATTCTTAATAAAATTGACGTTTTTATTAAATATTTGTAGAAATATTTTTAAATAAGTTTTTTTTAGTTTTATTATTAAACAAAGTTAAACCCCAAACTTAATTTCAAAATTAACAATTTTGTCATCATATATACAGACATCAAGTGTATCATATTATACAAACTTAGTAAAGATTAAAAATCAAATAACTTGTCACACATAAGTTTAGGAACTAAATTTCAAGTTCAAAACAAAACCAAAGTCTAATATTTTGTGTAGAATTTAAAGTTAATTTAAAATATTTATAGAAATATTTAATAAAAACGTTAATTTTAGTAAGAATATCACCATAAAAATTATAAAAAAATAAATTTAGTGTCAATTTAAGAAAGGACAATATTGTTTCATTTTTACAAAAATTGGGACTAAATTGAAATTAAAAACAAATATATGGACCAAATTAAGTTCCTTTGAGACTTAGCACAACTGTGAAGTGACATGTGTCAAAAATAAAAAAAAAATTACAAAAATATTAAAAAAAACAAAAAAAAAACATAAATTGACACGTGGCGTTGACTTTAACATCGTCTGGTCAAAGTTAACGGTGAGGATCAAATTGAGTCATTTTTAAGAAAATGAGAACCAAATTGAAATAACGAAAAACTTGAGAACCAAACTAAAATTTCATGACAAATAGAGGGACCAAAAGAATAATTTAACTTATATTATATAATATAATCTTTTTTTGCTTCTATTTGGTGACGGGTACTGTTTTAAAAATTACTTGTACATTTCATCTGAAATTTAAGTAATGGCCAATACAAGATGTTAAATGATTAGAAAGACAAATTTAATTAAATTTTATTAAAAATAGAAATGAGAATGGAGATGAGATGTGTGACCTAACTTGCAAACTTACAATAAAATGTGTGGAATAGGTTAAATATTTTTGTTTGTTGACTCTCGTTTTGCATAACCTCGATCGCCAAGCAGATCAACAAGGTGAGATAGACAGACATACGTAGTATGGATTTGTCTCAAAATACATTTATAGTTTATGATGTGTCCACTCATGAGTATTGTATGAATTTACCAATAATTAAATTTATTTTTTGAAGAACCTCTTATTACTTATGAGTTTTGTTTGACATCTTTGACTACTTAAAATTTAGTTTACATTCTTGTTTTACTTATTTTAAAAAAAATATATATTTATAAAATTTATTATTTTTACTAATTTATTCAAATAAGAATAAAAGTATTAAAATCTTGCATTAAGATATATGTTGTTTGTGGATATCCGTGAATAAAATCTGTAACAAATAGTTGGTATCTCAGGTAGTGGATAGTAGGTATTTTAATATTCGTTCATAAAGGAGTCCAGTGCGAGTATCATAATATTCGTATTTGCGAGTACCCGTTATCCACAAAAAATTAAATTAAAAGTAGATTTATTTGTTATTAGGTTAAATTAATTAAAATTAAAATTCAATATATATTTTATTATATTAAATTTAATTAAAATTAATTTTAATTTATATTATATTTTATAATTTTTTGTAATTCTATTTAAATTTTGCTTTACAAATTTATAAAATATATTCTTTTAAATATTCGCATATATTTACAGGTAACCGTGAATTTTTAAAAATCTGCAGATAATTTTTGAGTGGATACTCGACGAATAACAAGATGAATAACAAACAAAATTTTCTATTGTGGGCTGAATTGCGAATATACATGATCCGCATTCGACCCAACCGTTGTCCTTTCTAAACATGGACATGAACTAATTTATCTTTTAATGACTATGTGTGAAACATACTAATATGCATTATCATCCCTAATAATATAACATTAAAATTTCAAACATTCCGTTGACGGACCGTTGATTAACACCTTTAAGAAAGGACTTTATTTTTCTATTTGGAGCATTTCTTAATTTATTGAATTAGGAATTGAACTCACATGATACAATATTACTAATCTAACATGTTTTTACACACGATACAGATTAAACATGAATTCTTTTTAAGTATGTATCACTTCTAGCATTTTAAAAAAATCAATGTATTATGAGTTAAGTTACAAAAATGTATGTATGATCTTAATGTGATCTAGTTAATTAAATAAAAATTGATTGTTCATAAAAAACTGTTTGTAAATTTTTCGTTTTGGTTTGGATTCTTTTAGCTTTTTAAATTAAGCTAGATATAAAATATATAAAAAGTTTGAAATATTTGTGATAGTTTATCCAGCTATAAACTTTACCAGATATAAAATATCAATATGAAGTTGTTAATGCAACAGTATGACAATACGAAAATTGATAGCAAATTCTAATAACTTTGTAAACATAATAAACTTATTAATTACATTATTAAAATAAATGTAGGAATTTCTAATTAAACAAAATTAAGACTACACTAATTCATTGGACTTAGATCTTCTGATGGACTAAAATTAAGTAAGAATATTTTAATTCAGGAGGTCACATATTGGATTAAGATTATGACCTGGATCTTATAAAATCACCACCTCATTGAGATATTAGAAGATTGTAAGTCATAAGAATAAAAAAATCTTCAAATATATAATCACGTTAATAACTAAATAAAACATCAATACGCGCTTTCTTGAATCGTGAAGATTATTCACTAAATTCTTGAATCATACGCGCTAATTTGGGTCATTGGAAGCCCAAAAACAAAGGTCCATAACCGATTAGAGCCACGTTCTGTATTTAACTTTCTATTACATGTGTTTTTCTGAGATTCCATCCAATAATGTTCACCACCGCATATATTATCAACAAAATCTTTTAATTACATATTTTATTATTATTAATTAATTAATTAAAGTTTACTATAGACTATAAATGTTACTTTTAAACTAATGACTTTATCTATTATTATTTCAATTAACAATTAAAAAGTATGTTACAAACCCTCCCTCTTTTATTCTTACTTTTACCTCTAATTTCGTCAATTTCATTGCTGAGTCTGAAAATAATTTTCAAATTTATAGGTGTTCTTATCGGTGGAATTTTTTATATTTCCCAGGACTTCTTTTTCTTTCAAACATTTAAAAAAATGTAATTTTTTCTTATTATTATGATCCCTTTTATAGATCATCTAATATTCTTAAGAGTATCACAAAATATGAAAAATTCTGAAAGTTTTTGTTAACGTTTGACTCTAAAACTCCCTACCCAAATCAAATTGTGAGCCAAAGTAGAAAAAAAAAGGACTGAGTTCTGTGTAAAAAAAAATTATATTAACTTAAAAAGAAAATGATGATTTAGATCAATTATTTGGACTGACATTTTTATTCAAAACTTTATATATATAATAACTAATAAAATTTGTGCACCAAAGGATTATGAGTAGCTTTTGTTGACAATTATTGGACTTATAGAGCTTAAAACGGTAAGCAGAATAATAGCACTTGCATTGTCTATATTTTATGATTTCCTTTCTACACCCACTATGCAGGCAAGCATACAAAATAAAAGCCATAACTTGAATTAAATTAACCACAATATTTTAAGTTGGAACCCACCCTAGTGTTCAGATGTAGTGTACTCGGCACGCTTTTTCTCTACTTATTTTAATTTCGAATATTGAACTTTGCACTTTGCTTTATTTCTTATGATTTTCGTTTTCTTTTAGTCTAAGGTTGGGTCAGAATTTAAACAGAAAATTCTATATTCAAGTTTCGATAACGATAACATTCTAATAAGATCATTTTTCTTTAATTTTACCCTCTTTTTAATCTATATTTTTAAAAACTATTAAGAAGTTATGACCATCCAACTAAATATTGGGACAACGAACAACAAATCTTTAAGTATAAATCTTTAACAAACAATAAATTTTGTTAGAATAGATTTCATATAACTCTAGTATTATTTCAAAGAAATTGACTTTAAGATTAATTCAATCTTATAAATCCAACTTATAAAATTATTTTCATTGCGTATATTCTATAAACTCGTTTTATCTCTTATTATCATGGTATCTATGACAAAAACACTTATCCTTACACATAGTAATTTTAAAGAAATGGGCATGTTCATGAATTAGTTAACCAAAAGTAGCTAAAAATGCAGATGCACGAACAAGTAGTTTTGTCTAAGATACTTGAACCAGAAAACGAAGTTGATTACTAAGAAGCATGAGTATTTATGAAATGAGATATTCTATTCGTGTGAATCCAACCGTGTATAAAAGTTGCAGTTCATGCAATACAGTCATCCAATGACCATGAAATTCATTTTGAAAATTCTGTTAAAGTTGGATAAAAAGAAGAAAAAGGGAAAAACGAATAACGTAGTTTAAGTAAACATTATTATTATTATTATTATTATTATTATTATTATTTATAAAAAAAAAATAAAAATTATTCTGTGGTGGGCTTTGCGGAAAGCCGAGGAAAGGTACGTCTACGGGTCGAAGGAATTTGCATATATATCATATCATATGAGATGAGATGAGAATCAGTGAGGAGTGAACTTATTGATTAAATTAAAAGTATATTACCAACAGGATTATGCTACTAAATATTCTAAATTTCCATTCAGGATAGATTCTCCTCACTTTTAAGCATCCAATAAAAAAATAATCCAATTCAATTATCATTTACTGTTTTTACTTTATGCTCCCATCTCAGACCATGCTTCATCTTCAACCCTCCTTTTTCTTAATAATAAACTCATTATGAATATATATTACAGATCATGCGAAGAGCAAGGATAGTTGAACACAGAAATGAGCACTGAGTTTGACCATAGATAAGAATAAATGTGCATATTATTTATTATACAGAAAAAATAATAATAGTATTATAGCATCTGAAGCATAAGAGAGAGTGGAGGATGGAATAGAATCACGTTGGTCGGCCTCTATTGAAAAAGATGAACTTGTTGTAAAGAGATAAAGCTATACACTATAATTCAGAGTGTTGGCGAAGACTGGAATTTTGAACACTGCGATAAAATAAATGTTGACTCGCCATTATTGATGTGTCAACACAAAAGTAAACTAACTTCGTCAAACATCCTTGTCAAACACAAAATTCTGCACTTACGTTCAGTTCATGTATCTTTGTTTTCCCATCCTTTGAATCTAGGTAAGTTTTCTGCACTAATACCTTCTCTTTCGATGCGTATTTCTTAGCTGTAGATATGAATAAGATTAGGTTATTATTCAGATAAAAGCAGTCCTTAGATGCCACTAGGTCACAAAAGTTAACCACAGATACTTCAAAATTATATATAGAAACAGTAAAATGCCAACACTGTTTTTCACATACTCTTTGCTGAAAATTATATATATATTAACCAATCTATTTTGATTTGATATATACACATACACTAAGAAACTTATTGAAAAGAATGAATTTTTTTTTTTTCTATAAATGTTGCTGTAAGTTGAAGTAAGTTCTACTGAAGTGTTTCCAAATATCTCATAATAAGTTTAGTATGAATTTTTAAAAAGTATATAAGATAATGCATTAGTAGGACATGGCTCTTAAAATTTATTAAGTTGGGACGATACATAAAAAATATATGCTGAACAGTACAATAAATTGTTTATATTTGAAAATACAGTTCCCTATACATTCTATTCAGGAGGTTTATTACACTAATGCGTATTTAAATGGTTATTTTTAGTTATATTTTATTTGTTTGTTCTTCAGGAATGCTTAGCATTCGAAATTGAAAATAAATTTAAACTTTGACTGATTCAAGTTAATTAATGGAAAGATATTTGAAATGGATCCAAACTGAATTGGTATGGGCCAACTCAAAAACAAACAGAAAAAAGTGAGGCCCATTAAATGAAGCCGCTCACACAAACAGCATCACATATAGTAATTGAGTCTTGGACTTTATTTTTCTTTTTCTACCCCCATAAAAGTTTAGAGACACCCCTTCGCTGTTAGAGAAACAACCTTCCATTAGTTTCATTGTGATGAAGGTATTAATTTCATTAATTATTATTTTTCCTATTTTATATGAGTTAAAATAGGTATTAATTAATAAAATAAGAGAATAATAGTACCAATGGAAAATTTCAATGTAAAACATCTTGGAAAACTGTCCCCTTGCATAATTATTATGGTTATGATATTAACATAGATGAATTAATATACGTAGCAATTTTATATATATTTGTAGATAATATACTTTACTGTCTGGAATTCTGTCATATTAATTTCGGCCACCATACTAATTAATTGTATAAAACAAATATATTATCCAGAGCTTTCCTTATTATTGAGAATTTTCCTCAGAATGTGCCAGTTTGAGAACTTTCATCTTCATGTACCAGAACTTGTACAAACACTGGATCAGGACAATTATTTAGATGAAGAGATTTTACACACAGAACAAATATACAAACAAACTATAGGAAACAACAAAAGTCTCGTACTGTAGATATACATAAGTACATATATGAGTCCATTATGAATAACATTTACTTGATATGGAAAGAATATACATAAGTATACAATTACCAGATTATAAAAGAGAGTTCAAAAGAGTATACATTTTTTTTTCTTTTATGACGGTTAAAATAACTATACGGAAAAAATAACATCAAAGATTTTATATTGATTCATTTTAATTTTTGGATTATGTATAGATATTTTTAAAATCACTTAAAGAGTGAGATTAGTTAGAAATAAAGTATACAAGTATATCATATTAGTTTTAATAAGGAAAAAACAAATTAAATAGTTTATTGAATCAAGATGTTCAATAAATAAGAAAAAAGAGAATTATAAAAGCAAATACAGAATCTAAAGCTTGGTTTCTTCTGTTAAAATAATTGTCCCAATTTGCATTAACATGTGTACAAAGATAAAATTTGTTGTTAGTTTTGAAAAAGAGACGTTGATGCGAAGTGGATTTCAGTATAATAAGTGATGAATTGTAGTTATAAGTGTGGTCAATGAATTATTCATGTTCTGACAAGTTTGTGAGTTGAAACGTATTTGACAAAAAATAACAAATATACATAAGTCTATAAAATTAATCTTCTATAAAGAAAGAAGTCCTAAATAGATAGTGTAACTTTTTTCTACCTAAAAAATCAATATACCAAATATAAAATATATTTTCTCTATGGAAATATCCTTTGAATCTAAAAGTCTAAGAATTAATGATATTTAGTTGAGAAATGGACTTGATATCAACTATACGTTGTTGTTGTTAACATTAAAAAAAAATTACACAAATAATATCATCTATATAAATAAGTGAAATAGTCAATGAAGAAAAAAAAATTATAACGAATAAAGAATAACCATTTTAGACAATGCAAAATCATGTTATAATAACATTGAGGAAAATTAATAAAGTTATTTTCTAAGGACTTGTCCAAGTCCATATATATAAACTTATTTTAACTTGTAAATTAATGTTTTTGTATTGTTTTATATTTCCTTAAATAATTCATCATTTAAGAATACATAATTGATATTTAATATTGTTGGGCTGATGAAAATAATATATATTGAAAAGTCTCACGTCACTTTGGATATTAGTGACTATATAACGAATTCTAAGTTCATGATATTCTTTGTCCCAAGTCAAAAGACAATTTGAACTAGTGTTTGACTTTTCTTATACTCTTGTAATAAAGTGTTGTAAAGTGTAGGTAAATCCTTACTCTAAAGGGTATGGGTGTACTTAGTGTCAAAAGGTTAAGAGTGTTTTTTGTGTGTTGTACAAATTTGCACATAGTGATTATTCTTTAGTGGTTGTAATTTTTCTCCAATTTTGAAAATTTATACCTTATATCCTTGTGTTACTTATTTTTATTTTATTTCTCTATTAATAAGGTGATTCTCAGATGATTTTTTCAACAAATACGTAAGTCTCAATCTTTTAGGACAAGAATAATTAATAGAACCCTTACACGAGTGAGGTTGACCATTGGTGAAAAAGTGTATAATAAATCAATCTCAAGAACATGTGTGTAGTATTTGGCTAACAATAGAGTTTTATATTTGTTGAATGAACCACTAGCACTGTATTTCAATTTGAAAACCCATTTGTACCTTATATAGCCTTTACCTTCAGGTAAAGGAACTAAAAAACCAACTATAATTATCTTCTAAGTTTTAATCTCTTGAAGCATGACATCTCTCAGTTCAAGGTAGAGAACACTATCTGATGGCAGAAATGAAACTGATAAGTAGTAGAAATTTATTTGATAAAAGATTTGTATTTTTGATATTAAGTTCCGAAATAATAAAAAATTCTAACACTATTGAATTCAAAATATAACCATTTCAAAACGTTAGAAAATCCTATTAAGATTTTTGCATGATATGATATTATTTGAGGTTGGATGAAAATAGAAATGATCATCTGTAAATTTTTGGCAACCAAGGCATAATATATATCTAAAATACTTTTCCTCATAATAAAAATTATGTCTAAAACATTTTCTTTAAATTCAACCACATTAAAGAAATAACTAATATGCCGAATGAGTTGATAGCATCGCAGAAACTATTTGGCATCAAAGAATGAAGTAAAATTTGTTTTTCCTAAATTCTTGAGAATTATTAAACACATAAAAGTGTGTTGAGTGAGCACCAATAATTTGAGCGAGTAGGTTGTTTCATGTGCAAGCAAAGCTCACAGGCTGGCAATCATGTTCAAAATATTTAAAATTGTATTCATCCCATCTTAACTAAGAATGTGGTCACATTAAAACCCATACAAAAATTCTGTATCAGAATCATTGGTTTCTAACTTTATGGACATCCTCAAACACACCTTTGCTTCTTATTTTATCACATTAATCCCGTATATTTTCTTCTACTAATACTTTCCAACCCCAACGCCCAAACATTCAAACCATTATTTTCTATGTTGCTCAAAGCCTCAAACACATACTTGGATGTCAAGAAAAGCTACTCATCATTCATGATTCATTATTACCTCAATGTCTCAAATAATTAATGTATTCATTCTGGAGTGGCTTCGTCCATCTAGTTTAAGCATTGAGTTTGGAAATTAATTAATTAATGGGATAAAATTACATATTACTATCTGATCTTTATTCTTCATTTAGCTTTTTCTAACTTTAAAATCTTTTGATTAAAAATCATCAAAAACCTTGTGTACATTCTTTAATAAATGTATTTTTAAGTTTAATTCAGTTTTAAATAACGTTGGATCTTCAACTCACTCTCTTACATTAGAATATATATTTCAAGAAAAAAATTATACATTAATATTGATTCAATAGTGATTTAACAACGGATGACAAAATAAGTTAACAAATAATAAATCTCGTTATAATAAACTTTGGATGATTTTTATATAACAAATTAACCTTAAATTTAACTTAATTTTACAAAAATATAATATAAAATGAAGTTTGTATAGATTTATATACCGTAAATTTATCTTATTTTTTGTTGTTATGAAATTTTTAACATATAGACATAAATTTGAATTTTTCTCTTTTTCATATAACCCATGTCCATGATATGTCAGACACTAGATCAGTGATCAGATTATTAAAACTCATTATAACATTGACAAAAATAATCATAAACCAAAATAATGTGTAGAACTCAAACTGAAGACAACAGCCTAAGCAAATTTCTCTGCAGAAGGATGGCAACAATGCAAAACTAAAGTAAAAAGAGAAAAGGGTTGTACCTTACCCCTTTTGTGGGCTCATTTGGTTGTTGACACTTTATCACTCAAAAGGCAGAACTAACCCTAGGAGTTTCTAAAAGTGTATTTTATTTTACTGTGAAACCGACAAAAGCGGCAATTAGTAATGAATTACGTGAAATGACTTTACGCTAATCATAGAATTTGCATAGTTAAAGTGGTTTCCAAGGAAATTGAAGAAGTGGATCACAGCATCAAGTGTGCATCCAATGCTGCGATGCCATCGTACCAAATGGCTTTTGCTTTTTATAGAATCCAAATTCTCGAGGCAAGTCTCTCACTTTATCAATAAACGTACTTTTTTTCTTGTATTAACCGCAAAATAATACCATTTGTAAACTTCGACAAACAGCCAAATACCACAGGGATTCTCTAACGTATATTTAATTTAGCTTATTGCATTGCGACCTTTCTTCACTCTCTCTCTCATCATTTTTAAAATATTCCTCTTCTGAGTTGTTTGTTACCCTGTTTCATGATCAACCATTTCGCATGCCACTTTTCTTCGCCGGCCTCTAATTCATCATGACTTAACCATGAAACTTAATTAATTACAAGACAATTTGATCCGGAGATTGTAGTTTGAATTAATTATTATGTCACGCCTTAAAAAGAAAAGAATTCGATTTGCATGATATATCTGTCTAAAGTTGTTTTTTCAACAAAGGGGATGCTGCATTAATGCTTCATGGACTTGCTTGTGGCAAATGATGCTTGCCATTGACTCTGTCAATTGCCTACAACCTATGGATAACACCTCTTCTTTTTCGACCATAACTTATCATGAGAACTACAACAAATTAAACTAAACATGTGTGAACTACGACTTAGATTACAGCCACAATAAAAGTGAAGGCGTGGCAATACGAAACAAACCAAAGCTAAAGAAGGAGAGGTAAAGTTTTCTTGCGCCCAACCAAAACCCTCGCTAAAATCTGCTTTACTGTACCAGAATTCTGCGTTCGCCAAGGAAGCATGTGACTCTATAACGCGACAGGTAACATAGTAGCCCAGTGGTAGGGAAGTTTCTAGAACTCATAGAGAAACTCCATTCAAATTTTCGTGACATATGAATAAAGAAAGTCTCCATCGGAAATATTAAAGGTACTGTGTGAACTTAGTCCAATTTCAATAAAAACAAATCTACCCTCACTCGGTTGAATCTTACAATTGAAGAAGCCTTATATGGTAGAAACATAAGACTAAGTTGATTTATAATGTGTATGTGCAATTATTTAGACATCCAGAAAAGGACAAGGATTTTTTGGAACGTGTGAGGTTGTAGGTCTGAATGTGAACGGAAAGCGAAGGAGCAAAGTGAGGCATGAGCGCGTACGGTTTGCTTGCGTACATTTACATTTACAGTGGAATCAGAAAACTCAATAAGAGACAGCAACAGTTCTTCGTTTCATGGATCCAAGTAAGCAGTGATTGATGATAAAAGATTATTTAAAAAAGAAAAAATGGTGAGGTAAAACAAGAATGGTCCACAGCGGCATGCATCGAGGGTTCTTCTCTCACACCATGGTTGGGTCAAAGGCTCTTCTTTATCTGTCAGAACTGCCAACACACACTATCGCCCACTCCACAAGGCCAGCCTGTTCTCCACCCTTTTCCTCACAAATGGACACACCATACAGAGAGGGGTAACCATCTCATGCTCACTGTATTTTCTTTCCCACCAATCCCGGTGCCCATGTGAGTTACTAACACGTCAATTCGAACCACCACCACAACAACCGCGCCTCCTCCTCCATTTCCCATCCATCATTATTCATTCGGGTCAAATGCTGATTTTGTTCATAATGTTCATCCAAAGCTGCTTTCTTTGGTTTACTTTTGCACTCTGCGTCATACAAATCAAGTGACGTGGATACACAATTTTTGCAATGATTTTGTAACAACTGCTATCGTCGCTGGGTCAAAAAAAGAACGCACTGGCTGACGTGGTAACATAACATACGACAGTGGTGTGAAGACGAAATGAAAAAGATAGGCTCCATTTTGACAAAAAAAGATGACAGTGACAAATAATTTAAATTAAGAAATGAGGTAAATGGCACTTAGAATCTGATGAAAAGGTCAAAGCTTGATTAACAATTTGAAAATCCCACCTGTAAAAATCAATAATAAAAGAAAAATAGGGGAAAAAAAATGAAATGAAACACATGAGAGGGGGGAAAATAGACAGGAACGGGGCCAGGGAAGGAAGAAAGCACAGTGCATAATTGACAATATTTTTTGAAGAGCGACCCACCACCACCTTGTGTTGTCCTTTCTTTCCTCTTTTTGAATTTCATTCAATCAAGAAGCCTTTATTACTTTTTTGTTAAGGTGTGAGTGACCTGGGTGTCCTTGACTCCGGGGGAGGGGTGTGACCCTCGGATCCTTTAGAAGGGTCATCGGAGGACTGACGCAGGCCGTCGTCGGTCTCCCCCCGGTTGATGTCCTCGATCATGCGCACCACGTCCTGCATGCTGGGCCTCTGGTCAGGCACCACCGCAACACACGCCATGGCTATTTGCAAGAGTTGAACCATCTCCTCCTCGATGTTGTGATACCTCATGAGCTCCGCGTCGAAGACCTCCGCGGTCCACTCTTCGCGCACCACCGACTGGACCCACCTCGGGAGGTCTATGCCCTCTTCCCCAAGCGACGCTTGGTTCGGGGCTTTCCCCGTTAGAAGCTCCAACAGCAACACGCCAAAGCTGTACACGTCAGACTTGAAGCTCACCTTTCGGGTTTCCACCACCTCGGGTGCCCGGTAACCCGCCACTCGGTTCGACGGAGCTCCGTTCCCGAACAGGGGGGTTAGACCAAAGTCCGAAACGCCGGCATCGTGGTCCGGCCCTCGGAGGAGGATGTTGGAGGATTTTATGTTGCCGTGGACCACCTTGCCTGCCACGTGGAGGCATGCCAACCCCCGTGCCGCTCCTACTGCTATTTTCATTCTGCTGTCCCAGTCCAGTGGTGTTCTCCCAGACCCTCTGCTCCCTGCAGTATCAATACCAGCAGTGCTAATGTAGTTAGTCAAGTAATTCTCATCAACAATCCACTCCTCCAATCCCTATCTATAATACTATTACACACACACCATCAATTATATATATTAATTATTAATAATAATCATGCTCTCTTTATTTCCCGCTTTAGTCATGTATCATATCACCATGCAATAATTTCATCTAATCGCCAAATTTAACTGTTTCAAGACACAAGCATGGAGCAAAGGAGGTTGTGGTTTGTGGGATTTTTCCTTTGCTTGGACTCAACACAACCCTTTCAAAAGCAAAAAGCAGCATGGTCGTGGTCCAAATGCCTTTCTCTTCTTCGTTGGGAAAGGAGGAGGAGGAGGAGGAGGAGGGAATAAATAGAACGCTTTATTTTTTTCTATCTTTTCTCCTTTTAAAGGAGAGAACAAAAAATGGAAGAAAAAAAGAAAGACATAGAAATAATGTCGGTGAGCCACGCTGGTATCTCATGAGTGCATGTTGCTTGGGTTATGGGAAATGAAAGAATGGGAAAATTAAAGAAAGACAATGTCACTCATGAGTAGAGAATGTTTGCTCCTGAAGCATGCATTAAACAAGCGCACTCTACGCTGCTGCACAAAACTTCCCATTTACGATACACTTAGAATAACACTCTTCCAATTAAACTATTTTCCCCATAAGTAAATTAATATAATTAACATCACACTGATACGTAATGCAGTAGACTACTAAGTATAACCCACCTCCATTATCAACTTAGAAAGCGCCCCATGCCACTGCCCGCAAATAAGCTAATCACACAACAAACACTTCACAACAATAACAGCAACAACACTAATAAAATATTATTGGAGCCCTCAAATAAAATAATGAACTTTCACGACTACAACAGCTGGAGTAGGAATTCAGCCAAATTAAATACTAAAGCCAATTCTATCAAACAAAGAATACTCAATTCCCCTATGAACACAGGGAAAAGCCGGAAACGCAAGAGAGCAAACTAAATATGGTGTTCTGAAACTATAACAATCAAATTGCATTGCATTTGAGTTCAATAATTAGCCATGAACACAATTAAGCAGAATTAAGCAGCAAAGAAAAAAAAATAAAGAAACAGAAAAGGGATTGGATAAGAAGATGGTACCGTGAAGGAGAGCAGACAAGCTTCCGGCAGACATGTAATCGTAAACGAGCAATTTCTCGTCCTTGGAGAAGTAAAAGGCTCTGAGGGGTACCACATTATCGTGCTTAATCTTCCCCAGAACTTCCATTTGCATCTCGAACTCTTTCTTCGTCACCACAACATCCTTCAGCCTCTTCACCACCACCGTCGTCCCTTCCTCAAGCACTGCCTTGTACGAAGTCCCCACGCTGCCCTTCCCCAACACCTCCGCCGAAGCCCTCAACAAATCCTCCAAATCGAAACTGTAAATCCCCCCTTCAAAGAACACCAGCTTGTTCCTCTCCGCCTCCGCCGAACCCCCGGTGATATCCTCCTTCGACGACGACGTCCCCGCCTCCACCGGCACGGCACGTGCCGCCGCAACAGGCTTCGGCGGTTTCGCTGGCTGCCGTCGCCGGCGCCGGACGCACAGCAGCAACAGCAGCAGCAGCAACGCCGCCACGAGAACGGACCCGACAACGATTGCGACAATGGCGCCCGTGGAGAGCTTCTTGGACTTCTTATGCGCCGTGGCCGGGGTCGAATTGGAGGAGGGAGACGGCGCCGGAGCCGGGAAGAAGGGGTTGCAGGCCTTCAACGGCGGGCCACAGAGATCTGCGTTTCCCGCGAATGAGGAGTCGGGGAAAGTGGAGAGCGTCTCCGGAATGGAACCGTTGAGGCGGTTGAAGGAAACGTTGAAGCTAACGAGCTTGGCAGTGATGCTGGGGATTTTCCCAGAGAAGCTGTTGTGCTCCAAGAAGAGGCCGGTGAGGTGGGTTAAGTTGTTGACAGAGAAAGGGATTTGACCGGTGAAGTTGTTGGAGGAGAGATCCAAGCGGGTGAGACGAGTGAGGCGAGTGAGACTCGGGGGGAACTCACCGGAAAACTGGTTTTTCTGGAGGTAGAGGTTGCGGAGGAAGGTGAGGTTCGAGAAATCGGCAGGGATCTCGCCGGTGAGACCGTTGGAGCGGAGACTGAGGATCCGAAGCTGGGAGAGGCGGCCGATTGTGGCGGGTGGAACCGGACCCACGAGGTCGACGGCGGGTAAACGGAGAGAGTAGACGAAGGAGCGGGAGTCGTCGCATTTGACGCCCACCCAGTCGCATGCGGAAGCGGAAGCGTTCCATTGGAGGCGGTTGGAGTGCCGGGTTTGGGAGAGGAAAGCAAGGAGCGCTTGCTTGTCCTGAGTCGGCTCCGAGTTGACTCTGACATGAGAACTCAGTTGGAGGAGGAAGACTACGATAATTGTGAGCAGCGCCATTGGGTGGAGTTCAGGAATCCCAATTAGCCAAGAGCAGAAGAAGATAAATGGAGGGAAATATGATACTGTTTATCCGGCGAAACACCATAAGAAAAAGAGCGGTGGGAATTGTGTGAGTGGAGTTTGGGAAAGAGTAGAAGGTATCATGTTTTTTTTTTTAGTATAAATAGAAGAAACAAGGTATCATGTTGTTTAAATATGTACTCTAATGTAATCTAATATCACGAGCTTCAAAGCCATAAGAAAAAGA
>Ga0214545_1007303_pt1 | contig 18564 bp, 8 predicted proteins | sample CNSS4metaG_FD_160064 | JGI IMG/M metagenome (GOLD analysis project Ga0214545, IMG submission 160064) | Root nodule microbial communities from cowpea collected in UCLA plant growth center, Los Angeles, California, USA - CNSS4 | ecosystem: Host-associated > Plants > Roots > Nodule | place: USA...
AAAGGTTCTAAATTGTGTTCAAAGTTTATTTTTTTGTTACGTTTTTGAAGACAAAACACGGTGAATACGGTCATAATTGCAATTGCAGTTGCAGGTTCGGTAAAACAAGAAACTGTTACAGTCAAAACTGCGGTCCCAGAAAGACGTTTAAAACCTAGAATTAACATACAAAGTCACAAAGAGATGTCATGTTCCTTAAGATTTGAAAAGAGGGAATTAAGCTGGTAAAAGCAAACTGTAAAAATCTGTTCTGGGTAAAACCAACAAGGGTTTTTTGTGTGTTTAGTGTGAGCTTTATCGATTTGAGAAATGAGTACATTGCAGAAAACGATGAAAAAGATTGGCATGTATGCAAAAGGTGTAGAAGTAAATATGAGAATAAGTAAGAAAAGAATAGAAGCAGTTGGTGGCGGGAAGAACCAGAATTATGAGGCGGATGGATGCATCACAACCGTATCATGAGGCAGAGAAACGGCAGCATAATATTGTACCAATCTGGTTTGTGTTGAGTGAAGCATTAGAAGGTGACACTATATGTAGAGCTTTTGAGGTGTTCAATGCATGAAGATAAACCAGAACTTATTGCCCACAATATTTATTGCCCTTATAAATGTCTAATTTACTCTGCGCAGAAAGTGGGGTGCAGTGTACTGTGAGAAATTCTCGGACGTCATTTTTTTCTAAATATATTCTTACTTTAACCCTCAATTTTTATTCGTTTCCCTTTTTTCCACCACTCATACAATCAAAATGGATGTATCATCATGATCTTCCTTATGGTAAAAGATCTTTCATTATACTACTTCTTCTATGAGCAAAAAATTTATATTTATTCACGTCTGATGGATATACCATATATTCTTTCCCACACTTATACCTATCACACTTGTACAAATTCTTTCAATATTAATTAAATAGTTTTTATGCAAAAGTTTAAAATAATTCAAAAATATATTATTAAACAAAAATTATAACAACTAAATATTTATTACTTTTATAAATGTTAAGGGAAAAAGTATTTTCAAAATGTAAGTCAACTTGATAAATGTTCAACTATTTGACTGGTTAAAAAAGAGAATAACAGTTTATATATATATATATATATATATATATATATATATATATATATATATATATATATATATATATATATATAATGAAAGAAACTAATAGAGTATCTTTAATATTTTTGTTCTATGTTATGACAGTATGTTGTTTGTATTTTTCTTTTACATTCAAACACATTTCACTTTTGTAGATAACTCAATTCTCGTCTTTTCAATAAAATAATTATTTGCAAGTTTTCTCTCACTTGCATTAAACACTTTTTGCCTTTAATTTCTCTTCGTAGTTTCATCATGCAAGTTCTACTCCTCTTTTTTATCACCTTAGAAATCAAATCGTTTTGTAGAATTAAGTTCTACTGGTATGATTGACACCGATTAATCTATTGTCATTCATCTTTCTGTTTTGAAGAATGACAAAAGTGATGTCTTCTTTGGTTTCTCTAAAGAGTAATATGAAGTTATTTTTGCCTTGTTACAATAATCAAAAAATGTTTCTCCTTCTTCTACTACTATCGTTAATTAATGTATTGTACAACTTTCAAATTACTACCTTTCATATGATTGGAACATTTAAAAAAAGCACACAAAAAATTTGATTTCTCAAGTTCCAGATCTCTCAAATTTTTCGGTGACATAATCTTCATGTCCACCTTGAAAAGGGTGATAGAGAAATTTTTGATATTGTAACACCCCATTTAATTAATAAACGTAATTAAAGGAAGCGTCGTCACATCAAAATAATATAGTAGCACAATCTTGGAGTTTAAACATAACTCCTTACAATTATCCAAGGCACACAACGATGTCACACTAAACCAAATACATGGGCCATAGCCCTAAAATAAGGCCCAAAATAGTAGAATCCAGCCCAGGTGGGCTACGCAGCGTAACCATCACCTCTCTGTTGATCATGGGTGTTTCTCGCATATGCTCACACCAATAAATTGATGATCATTGCAAAAGGGGAAAACCACACAAATATGACATACAACAAACAACAGAAGGGTAAGCTAGAGCCAAAAGTAGTTTTATCATGCAATCAAATACATTTTCACAGTCAATTATACATACATCATCCAAGCATGTTATGACCTTCCAAACAATACACTAAGACTCGACACGACTCATCCGAATTACATATAATCTAGTCGGATTTAGCAGATGTTTGCACTTGTGGTGGATTATCCTGCTCACCCCCGAGTGAAGTATTACAAGTGTTACAATGTCTTAAATCCCCCACGCACAAGGTTAGCTCTTAATGAGTTTCGGGTCTCCTGCTACTCTCACCACAAGAGTCAGTCCGCTCTATGTGAGACTGACCGACTCCTTAGAGCGTCAGGATGCAACCTTACCTTGAATCCTTACTAAATTATATAGATGGGGCACCATCATGAACTTCCACTAACAGGGGTCATGGAACTACGTCCCAACCACTGAAGCACTACCACGAGGTCTCACCTAGAGGCTCATGGAATTACGTACTGACCACATACCAATCGTATTCAAACAACCAAGTAATATATATATCATGCATAGGAACCTCATACCAACATCCGTAACCAATCCTCATTCACATCACATGTTGAGTCCATACCAACTCGTTATTTCCAATCCATGAGTATAGGGCTTCATCTCATACCAATACCACACCACTTGATTACCAACCATCTCATTTGTTTCACATGCCAAGATCACACACTCACATCAATCCAATTCATGACCACAAATTATACCATGCATTTCACAGGCCTCATGCATTAAATAGAGTATATCATAAATCAAGCAACCCACAACAACCAAATGAAGCAGACAGTGTGGCCTGCAGTGGATCTCGCTCAAGCCAGAAGCCCTCGCTCAGGCGAGATGAGTCCCCTCGCTCAAGCTGCAGACTCTCGCTTAGGCGAGATTGCGACAGGGGCTCTGGGAGGTTTTCGCACGCTCGCTTAGGCGAGCCCTCCCTCGCCTTAGCGAGACCACCCTTCGCCCAAGGGTGAGGTTCCTCGCCTGGACTAAAAGTGCAGTGACATGCAAGGCTCCCACGCGATATCGCTTAGGCGAGCCCCTCTCGCCTGTGTGAGATGTCACTTCGCTCAAACGAGAGCTCTCTGCCTAAGCGAGAGCTCGAGTGCGAACCTAGTCTGCTTCTGCAAGTCTCACCTAGGCGAGACAAACTCACTTGAGCGGGGGTATCAGACTTCGCCACTGTTTCTCCTTGCAAAAACTATATTTTCATACTCAAACAATAATACCAACCATCCCATGCATCCACAGTAGCATACAAGCTCAAGAATCATGAAACAAAGGCAAAGCAACCAACAATCACATCAAATAAAAGGGTTCTAGCTTCCCTTACTTAGAATGAGCTAGCAAACTACTACGACACCTAAGCCCACCACCATAGCAGCTCCAAGAGCATATTTAAGAGCTGGAGATAGTGGCACAAAAGGAAGATTGAGTTTACTACAGCGAGCCCCAACATAAACCATGAAAATGACTTAGAAAGGGTTCATGGTTAGAGTACTAAGTTACGTGTAGGAAAAACGGAGTTGAACTGACTTGAACGGGACGGAGGAGCAAACCCTAGCAGAGCACAGTTCTTGGAATAGAAGAGCAAAACAACTATCTTTTCTGAAAATGAAAAGAGAAGAGTGTGTTATGGTAGACTTAGGGTCTGGTTTCCCTTTTGGGCTAGCGCCTAACCCAACTGATTTTGGGGTAGTCCTCTAAAATTAAGGCAACAGTGTAAGTGGGCCTTACATATATCTTCTTTCAATTTTCTGTTATGATTTTTTGTTAGATGTTCTGTTATGTTTTTTTTTAGGTTTCTTTTTATATATATTTTTTTCTTGTATTTTCCTTTTATATTCAGGCACATTTCATTTATGTTAGATAATTCAATTCTCATACTTTCCATAAAATATTTTTCTGCAAGTTTTCTCTCACTCTCATTTTATCATTTACTCATATGGTACTTGATTAAACACCTTCTTATCACCTTAATTAAGTTGATTTTGTGAGGTAGAGTTAAATTTAAAATCTACTTCTTAACAAAAATGTTTTTCAAATAAAACAATATTAAGGGTACAAATTTTTTTTATCATATATTACATTAGTGCAAAATGACCTTTTTTACAACCATGTTTTACATCGATTTAGTTAAAAGTGATGTAATAAAAAATAAAAGAAACATATATTACATTGGTCGATATTAGGACCGATGTGGTAGTGAATTAAAAATCTCAAAAGACTCTCCCACACCTACATAGCCCTCACTTCTTTCTTATTCAACTCTTTTTTCTCCCACTTTTGAAGCCCCAAATCCTCTTATTGGTGTTGCTCCACTCACCGTTATTGTGCTCCGTTCATCACCGGTTCTGGTTTATCATAGGGATCGTTGTTCATATTAAAAGATTTGGTCATGGTAGCTTCCAAAGGTCACAAGGAGTGAGAGTTGTCGGTGAAATTAATTGCTGACATAACTAGTTCATAATTTTGTATTTAAATATTTGATTAGTCCTTTTTTTAACTATAAGGAAATTATTAAATAAAAAATAATTTAAATATGAAAAATAATTAGATATTATATTGATTAAGTTAGATAATATTTTACAAATTAAAAATTCTTAGTCTATAAAATAATTTTTATTATTAATAAAAATTTATAATTAATTTTAATTATTTACTCTTTTATATTCTTAATTAATTTCTAATTAATAATAGAGACTAACAATAATTAATAGCTAAAATTTTGATTGCCGACTAGAAATTAAGTTAAACTTTGATGCTCAAATCAATAATAATTTTTTATTAATAATAAAAATTATTTAATATATAAGTAATTTTTAGTTTATAAAAATAGTATCTAACTTAATTAATATAATAAATAATTACTTTTATCTCTAAATTATTTGTTATTAATAATTATCTTGTAGTGTAATTTATTTGGGTGAATATATATCTATTGAGATTATTTTTTAGTTACATTTTATAATACTGTAAAAAATTAATCCTCGTTTTTTAGCTGAAATTTGTCTCGGTTAACACAAATAATTATACTTTAAAAAATCACTCCTCATTTTCTAGCTGAAGTTTATTTCGTTAACACAATTGTTAATATTTAAATGGATGGAAATGATTTCCTCTATAGACCAAACCTTGTTTAAATCAATTTGAAAAATCTAAAAATATAGCAAACTTTTGAATTGTTCATAGTTGGTGTTTGTGTTTTCAACATAATTTCTTATGTGAACGTAATAATATCTTATATTTTTAATCGACAAATATTAATCTGCAGTACTTATTAGTAAAATAGTTAAACTTACAACTTTTCTCACAGATCTTTCAAATAAACTATATATCTTTCAAACATACAGTATATAATAAGTGTGCATTTAATAATTATAAATTATAAATTATAAATAATTAATTATCGAGATTATTGTAATAATATCATATTATATTTGAAGCTAAATAATCGATTATCCATATTCATCTTAATTATAATATTTGAGTTGAGACAACACCTGAAATTCTAAAGAGTAAAAACGTGGATTTTCATACCAACTTTTCTTTCTTCTTTTTCTTCTTCTTGAGGCCTTCTTCTCTTTTCAATGTATGAGGATGAAGAAGGAAACCATGACACACATGCTCTCATTTCTGCACATCCTTAGAAGCAAAGTGGTGGTTAAACTATAGTATAATATCCCTTTTATCTTTTCACACGGTTGAGAATAGTCGAAGTGTGAGTCAAAATCTCACATTGGATAGAATAGACAAAGTTAAACACTATATAAGAATAAAGACTCATAACATCGTTGTAAGGTTTTGGGGTAAAAGTGGTGTCAAATGTGTTATATGTGTAAGACTAATGTTATATAACCATATAAAACTACAATCTCAGTATGTTTGTGACCATAACTCATATGGCATAAAATATAACTCATCACACACTAAATTATGCGAAACAAACTATGTTAAGAGTATGAAAATGGATAGAAGAAATCAATTTAGATCATACAAAATAAATAAAATATATTTTTTACTACTAGTAAAAAAAAGGTCGTCCATTTATGTATTGTTAGAACATATAAATGATTAAAAAAGCAAAAATAAAAATTGAGTGGGAAAGTATGGTTGTATATATTTATTGACCATATATGGGCTGCGGAAGCTGTTTGGGGTATTTATGAAGAAACGGCCCACTTATCCTTGCGACAGCACAGCATGCGCATGCCTCATCTTTGTTCCGTACAATGTAGAAATAACTATATAACTGCTACTGTTAGATTCCAATTTAATCCCACATTTTAATTCTCTCAACTACTTTGTGTGATTTACAAACAACCTCATGCAATCCTTGTCGTTTCATCAATAAATTTTATATCTCTTTTTCTTTACTCTCAGATACAATTTCAAGTTCACTTTCGTCCATAAAAAAAAAAAGAGTGGACGACCTTTTTCTGTTTTACTTTTTAGGTAAATAAATTATATAAAATAATTATATATTTCTTAATTATCAATAAACTTTTTTTTTTCATTAGAAAATAGTAGATTTAACGATAAAGTTTGGAAACCGAGACTATCACCACTTCTATTAAGTTCCCCAAATAAACACTTAAATTTTAGAGAGTAAAATGAAATTTGCATTCGATTTATAATTTCAGTTTATTTTGAAAATAAGTTTTGGAGAATTAAATAATAAATGTGCTTTTTAAATTATTTTCACTTTTACTCTTAAATCATATGTAAAATTTCAAAAATATTTGTTAAAAAATAAATTTTAAGTCCTCATCAAACTTACATCCACTTTTAATGTAAGTTTGTTTAATATAAGTCAATGTAACATTTCAAGACATCTCTACACATACCTTTACAACAACAAAATAAATATATCTCGATTACAATATTAGATATTAATAAATAGTTAATACTAATAATAGGTAAAACAGTAAATTTAACAAATAATAATTTGTTAGAATAAACTTTAATATTATATTAAAAAATAAATTTTAAATTTTAAAAATAACTTGTAAATTGTTCTTATCGATGTGAATCTTCGGACCTACAACAATTACTTCACAAGCCAAAAGCAAGAATAATGAATGTTTTCTATTGACATCGATACGTATTTGTTTGATTTAATTCTAATAACTTTGTAATAATAGTTTTTTTTTTTAATAAAAACTATTATAAAATAAGATAATATTGGTAAATTATTGTTACCTTTAATTTCTAAAAGGCTTTTTATCATTAATTATTTTTAAGGTTTGAATATCTTTTTAATATTTTTAAAATAAGTAAGTTTTAATTTGAATTCTCTATTTTTTTTCCTGAAAATTTAATATTGTATAATAATAATAATAATAATAATAATAATAATAATAAATTATGTAATGCACTTATCTTCCTAATACAATATATAGATACATTTTAATTTAAAAAATATGAAGAAAACGAACAACTGTAGTCTGTTTATAAAACAACCTAACACATTTCATAGTTTAGCACATTGGTTAGTTTTTGGTTTTTTCTAAATTTGTTTTCTTTTAGCAGCCAAATATTTGTCGGTTGTTATGGGTTTTTTTACGAGCCTGGTTCAATGTATTTATCATGGGATGGGTTCACTGTATTTTCATATCATTCGATTCTAATTTTAGGCATGGAGAAAACTAGTGTTAACAAATTTCCTCCAACTCTTTTCAATAAGTAAATAGAATCTAATGTTTTCGTTAGTTTAAAGAAAAAATGCAGAAAAAATAAATATGTAAAAAACAATTATCATAACTAAATTATTGGGTTAAATATGTTTTTGGTGCTTTAACTTTTAGTGAAAATTGAAATTAGTCTCTTTTTGAAACTTTGACCCAATATAGTCCTCCAATTTTAGAAATGTTTGGATTTAGTTATTTTAACCAAATTTTGTTAAATTTATTTAATATTTTAAATGTGTTTCATCGTAGTATTTGAGTTGTTCATACCGTTTTACACATCTCCGCTTCAATGTTAGCCCATAAACGGTCTTGAAACGTGTTTGTTGGAGGACTAAACTAAATTAAATTTCAAAAAAGAACTAATTCCAATTTTCACTTAAAGTTAAGAGATCGATGAAAAATATATTTAACTTTTTTTTATAAGTATATCACATAATGTTAAATTGTTCAAACATTGATAGAAGAGAAAGAATACCTTACTGCTGATACTCCATTAAACGTTATTGGATTAATAAGTTTTTTTCTTGTTGAAAGATTCAGGGGAAAAGGTGAAGTTGTTTATTTTCAATGTCTTCCTTATTTTCGTTTAATATTTTGCTTTATTATTAACTTGTGATTTTTAAATTAGTATTGTTATTATTATCTTAAAAATATTCATTTGAAATGTAAAATGAAATCGAAAAGTTATTATAACTTATACATGGCTAGCTAGAAAGCTAACTAGATATATTTTTTAACATTTAATTATTTTTAGAAAACCTTTTGTCAATTTATACAAAATAAGAGCTTAATAAAATTGAGTGATTTCGTTTAAAGCTTTAACATAATAGATTTTTTAACTTGGAAAATTTATAATTTCTTCATTTCAAAATTTTAGTGATTTCAGAACCTAATTTGAAAATTGGTGTATATTTTTTTTCAATAAAATCAAATTTCATATCATTTGAATGAGTAAAACGTGGAAAATAAGTATAGGAACGAAGCATAAGTTAGTTCAATTTCTACTTTTTCACCTTATATACAAAATTCATCTAAAATATTAAACGAAATCTAAAAATTATAATGTTTATATAGTTGGAAATTTTATTGAATTTGAAGGTGTAATTTTGAAAATTTCTTTTCCATTTATACTATTAATTCATTGAAATTAATACAATTTTGTATTTAACTTGTCATTCTTCTCTTTAAACAAACATTCCCTCCCTCAAAAGGATTTTAACATTTTCTTCGAATAATGTGTCTTTTGAGTTTAATCACTAATTATATTTTTTATTTATAATATTGATATTTTAGTAAGTAATAATTTTTTATTTTGTACATTAATATTTAAATTGGTCAATTTTTTGTCAGTAAAATTTATTGTTAATGAAATATTGTCGTGTAGTGTTTATACTCATCTTATATATATTATTTTGTCTTTCATTCAATTTATAAATACAAAATTTTAGTTTTCCAATGACTATTTTATTTTTAAAAGTGAGTTCTCATATGACTGATGAGATGTTAAAAGATTATTTTTGTTTATAAACTGAAAAAAAAAAATGTCCTTAATACTATTAAATTTTATAACTAAATTTAATTTAATTTAAATTAATTTAGTTATTGTCTTATTTTATTGCTTAATGGTTTTTTTTTTTATAAAGTTGTTAACTTTTGGAAAACAAGCTATTATATTGTCTAATAAATTAAAGGGAATACAAGTGTGATAATTATAATTGAAGTTTCTTATTTCGTTTTGGTTTACTTTTTCTTAATGTTTAATTATTATTTTTATAAACTTTTTAATATTGTGGCTATATAATCACCAATGTATATTCCATGCATCTTTCTAATTTTCTAATCCTCTTACTTTAAGCATTTAATTTAAATACTTATACTTTTGTCATAAGTTTAATGTAAATCAAGATATAGGCATCGTTTATATAGATATAAAATGACTTCCATATGTTAAAACAAAATAATTTCATTCACGTTGATAAATAACTACTATGATAAAAAATAACATTAATAGTAACTAAAAAAAGTAAATTAATGTTGTTAAGATAAATAATCTTTAAAAAAGGTGTTTTAAAAAGGTGTTTTCGAGATATTATATACTTTAATGCAACGTAGAGCGTGAAATTTGTCACAATTTTATATTTAAAAAATACTTAAAAGAATTGAGAAAGAAAAAAAATGTTTAAACTGCAATTAACTTTCACTCGTAAGTGAAATGAGAAGTATACCGGAACATTAACATATTTCAAATAAATTATTGATGGTCTAATGTATTTTACTACAGTTAGGTAAGATATAATATATACCGTTTATTTGATTTACATGTACATAAAAAATCACAAGGATTTATAATTGTTATTTTTCAAAAGAATTATTTATTATTTACAAGAAATCTATTACTTTCAAGTCTTTTACAAGTAGGAAAAAAATGATTTGATCTTACAAATAATTATTACTCACCGATATATATATATGATAGAAAAGAATAATAGTTAGTTTTTTATTTTTATTTTTTTGGTAACCAGCATTATTTTATGATCTTCTATAAAGCAACTTATTACTAATCCATTCAAAACTAAACTTTAAATTGTTGTAGTTACAATTGATATTCACCGAGTCATATTGTCAAAGAAAATTCTTAAAGAGCTCCAATTCAAACAAATCAAGGCTACCATAAAATTTTGTGACAATAACTCAACAATCAAATTGTTAAAATAACAATTCAGTTTGATATGAAAGAAATAAACATATTGATGTGAAATTTTATTTCACAAGAGATATTTACAAAGAAGATATTGATATAATTTATTGTTAGAATGTAATACTCACTATACTGAGTATTGTAATATTTTATGTTGCTTATCTTTTTCAATTTTTAGTAAACGAATTTATTGGTCTTAGTAATTCCTTAAAATATTTATAGTTTGTGATGTGGTATTTGTTTAAAAGGTTATATTTTTCTAAATGAAATAAGGAAAAAAAAGATAATTTAAAAAAACTATTAAATTAAAAATCTTACATTGAAAAATAATAAAAAAATTGAGTGACATAAAAAAACCTCACACTTAATGAATTTTAGTTCCTATTTCTAGGAATGGAAAGAAAGGATGTGCGAAAATAGTGTGAATGTGGAAAGATCGATGCTAAAAGTACAGAACCAAAAGAATCCTCATTTCCCGATATCACATATAATATTATTTTGAAAAAAAAAAACTATAACTGTGATGATATTGAAACACTGAGATCAGATCTTTTGAATTTCTTTTATTATTTTTGTTGTGTTTTCAAATATGCTATTTTTTTTAATATTTTGAATTGATTGTTGTTTATGATGTATGAATACGCAGTGGCGGAACTTGGACTAAAATTGTAGGGGGCCAAATTAGATTTGTTATATATAATTTTTCTTTAGAAGAAAAACTATTCATTTTTTCTCTTCATTTCCTCTTCTTAAAACAAACACACTTAATAGTAGAATTCAAAAAAAATATTACTATCATTCGCTATTATATCATGATACCAATTCATGAATACCATTTTAGACAAGTCATTCTTATCTCATCAATTTGATTTGGTGGTATTGTCAAATTTGATGTCGTTTTTCCAGATCACGTTATAATGAATTGTTAAATTCATTATATGTAAGTCTAAGAACTTTAGATATTTGTTTTATATTGTCTTAAATTCTTGGTTCTTATTAAATTTCTCAAGTTTAGTTAAGGTAAATGCATTTCTTTTTCATCTTCATCACAAACCTTTCTCTTTGAAAAAAAGGAATCAATTTTTTTTACTTTTTATCATAATCTTTCTAATATAAATTTATCACCTCTTACCTATTTAAAAAAAATAAATTTTATATTCACAAATCACAATTATCACAATGCAAAACATAACAAAACTCATACTACTTTAATTAAATAAGCTATACTGTATAAATTCAAAACTTAAAAAAAATTTACCATAGGTAGCGAAAAATACAAAATCCCTAAATTTCATAATTAAGGGTTATAATAATTTAAGAAAAATTATAATTAGGGTTCATACCAATTTCATAAAAGAATCCCTAAAATTATAATTAGGGTTTATATTAATTTGGGATAAACTTAATTTGGAAGAAACATCCTAAAAAGAATCATAAACTAACATACATACATCATAATAAGATACTAACATTGATTTGTGAGAGATCATGCAAGAATGTATACATGAATCTCAATCTATGTGTTTCCAACCTATCTATTTGTATTTATCTCTCTTCATACACTTTTATGATAATTTACACGGTGGAAAGATCTTATAGTCAGAAAAAAAATCCTAATCTCTTTTATAAATTAATGTCTCTATTAATTTATTTTATTTTATCTTTTATTATAATTTTCCATAATATAATTTTAATATAAATAATATATAATATTATTTTAAAAAATATATAAATATATATATAAAAAATTCAAAAAAAAATGGGGGAGCCGTGGCTCCCCCTGTCCTATGCTAGTTCCGCCCCTGTGAATACGGTATGTATATCAGATACAACATGTATCCGATGTTAGGAACAAGACAATAAAAGAAAGAATAAAGGAGAAAAAAAAATAGACACAAATAATTTAACGTGGTTCGGCATACAATGTGTATGTCTACGTCCACGACTACATAGGAAGTATGTTTATTTATGGTATATCTCAAAGCTTTACATAGGGTCTCTTATATAGTAAAATAGAGAATCACATCTCACAATTCTAAGTAATGTGAGAGTAAATGAAGCACCATAATACTAACAATTCTCTCACTTGGGGTTTGATTTACATTACCACCTAGTGTAGTGCCTTCATCATCAATTTTCTCAAACGTCAGTTGAGGCAATGCAAAACCTCAACTTAGTTGTTGTGACAGTCTTGGTCAACATATCAGTTGGATTCTCTGCACCTGGAATCTTCAACAAAAACAAGTCTCCATCATTTATCAAATTTCTGATAAAATGATACTTCAATTCAATGTGTTTGCATCTAGAGTGAAGAATTGGATCTTTAGCAAGACAAATGGCACTTTGACTGTCATTGAACAATGGAGATTCATCTTGCCCTTTTCCTAATTCTTTTAGAAGATTCTTCAACCATATCATCTCTTTTGCTGCTTCTGAGATAGCTACATACTCAGCTTCAGTGGTTGAAAGGGAGACTCTTCCTTGAAATTTGGACTTCCAACTGATAGTTGTGCCACCCAACGTAAAAATGTAACATGTGCTCTTTCTACCATCCAAATCACCTCCCAAATCTGCATCAGAAAACCCCTGTAAAGTGAGATTAATTCTTCTAAAAGATAAATGCATCTTTGAAGTGTCCTTCAAATATCTCAATATCCACTTCACGCCTTCCCAATGCTTTTTTTCGGGATTGGATATAAACCTGCTCACAACTTCCATTGCATGTGCTATGTCAGGTCTGGTGCAAACCATAGCATACATCAAGCTCCCTACTGCAGATGCATATGGCACTTTAGACATGTGACTTTCTTCTTCCTCTGTTTGAGAAGATTGCCTTTTTGAGAACCTTAAGTGAGTTCCCAAAGGTGTGTTCCTAGTTTTAGCATTTCTAACATTGAACCTGCTAAGCAATTTTTCTATATATTTTTCCTGAGATAAGTTCAGAATACCTTCAATCTATCCCTGGAGATTCTCATACCAAGAATTTGCTTGGCTGAACCAAGATCCTTCATTTCAAAATTTTTTGACAATTGTTTCATCAACCTGTCGATTTCTGCTATATTAGCACCAACAATCAACATGTCGTCAACATACAAGGCAAGAATGATATAGCTGTTAATATATTTCTTCACGTAACAACAATGATTTTCTTCACATTTGTGAAATCCTGAGTTTCTCATAAACTCATTAAACTTCCCGTACCATTGTCTCGGTGCTTGTTTCAATCCATACAAACTTTTTTGAAGCTTGCATACAAGATTCTCTTTGCCTTGTACTTTAAAACCTTTTGGTTGTGGCACAAAGATTTCAAGTGTGAGTCTAAGTCCCACATTGACAAGAAAATGAGTACTCATGGTTGAGAGTGGTGTCAGTGCCCTATATGGTTGGGCTCAGGTCTCATTGGTGTTGTATCTCCCTAGTGAAACCCCTCCTTATAAACCTAACAAGTGGTATCAGAGCCGATTGTTAAAATCGAATTAGACGAGTGCAATATGGTCCTAGTATCGAAAGCCTTCCTAGCAAGGGTCTCAAGTAAAACGTGTCCCGTTAAGAAAGAACGGTGGTACATAAAAGGGCAGAAAAGTAGTACTCGTGGTTGGGAATGCTTCCGTTGGAGGAGGAGTGTACCAATGTGGTTGAAGGGACTCACCCTTAAGGGAGAGATTGTTAGGAATCTAAGTGTGAGTCTAAAGTCCCACATTGGCTAAAAATGAGAAAGTATAGCACTATATAAGAATAAAGACCCATAAACCCATTGCCTTAAGGTTTTGGGTTGAGAGTGGTGTCAGTGCCCTATATGGTTGGGCTCAGGTCTCATTGGTGTTGTATCTCCCCAGTGAAACCCCTTTGTAAACCTAACAAGTGGTATCAGAGTCGATGATTAAAATCGGCTCAAACGAGTGCAGTATGGTCCTAGTATCGAAAATCTTCCTGGCAAGAGTCTTAAGTAAAGCGTGTCCTGTTAAGAAAGAACGACGGTACAAAAAAGGGCAGAAAAGGAGTACTCGTGGTTGGGAATGCTTCCGCTGGAGGAGGAGTGTACCAATGTGGTTGAAGGGACTCACCCTTGAGAGGGAGATTGTTAGGAATCCAAGTGAGTCTAAAGTCCCACATTGACCAGAAATGAGAAAGTAGAGCACTATATAAGAATAATGACCCATAAATCCATTGCCTTAAGGTTTTGGGTTGAGAGTAGTGTTAGTGCCTTATATGGTTAGGCTCAGTCTCATTGGTGTTGTAAATACATTTATTTTGTAAATAATAAGATACGATACGTGATATATGAATATTTAAAGTATACAACAATTCTTAAAAACATAATAAATTAATAAATATATGATTATTTGTGTGAATCTAAATTAAGATCATATGTACTAAAGTCTTCAACATAAAAAATATAAATTATTGTCATCACAAAAGTATCACTACAAGAAAACTCTTAAATATTGACTAATTTTAGTAAAAGTAAAAAAAAAATGTTAGGGACCAGTTTCTTAATTAGAGACCAATTATTTTAGCAGCCAAAATATTAGTAGTTGATGTTAGTGACCAATTTAGAATATAAACTATTTTAGTTATTAATTTAGAGATCAATTATAATTTTTTGAACTATTTCGGTTGCCAATAGTGTTTGCTTTATAAATTGGTACCTAAATTAATTATTATAATGACTATTTTTTTTTTGTCACTAAAATTTGTGATTATTCAAATATTTTCTTATAATTTATTACAATTTCATAAATTAGATATTTCATTGATAAATATCGATAAAATATTTTAAAGTATAAGACACAAAAACATCACTTAAATTAAAGTATTAAAGTATCAGTGTGTTATATATATTGTCGTGTATCTCAAAGTGATAAAGAAAAAAATCCATTAAAGCAACTGGTTCTTCTTTTCTAGGAAACAATTTATGGTTTGCCATTGGAATCACAAAAATACACAATCACTTAGTCATTGGAGGGTACAATTCCCATCTCTAAATTACATTTTAGTAATTTATGAAAAATATAAATGATGTAAAATAATTTTATATTATAAATATAAAAAATAACTTGTATACTTAAAAGTTTTATTTATTACAAATTATATTTGTAACATAATCATAAAACCTTAGCAATTAAGATTCAGACGTATCAATATTATTTTTCTATAAAAGTTCTTTTACTTTTAATCACTTAAAAGGCATTTAAGGTAACACCATTTGAATTTCTAAAAATACATAACAATATCATGCAATTTCTAAAAAATCATTCCATCCATGTCAGAACTTTCACCATGATCTGAAAGCAGTTGATGAGATTTACCAAAAAAGTTGAAGGAGAATCACTGTAAGTGACACATATAATGTTTTAGGAAAAAAAAAAGAAAAAAAAGTGGAACAGGAATAGGATTAGAATATGGAGTATATGGACCAGGTGGTTCAATGGTGCCAGCAATGGCACATAGTATTAGGTGGATGACTCAAATTTTCTGAACGCTTTGAACTTCAATGTAACAGTTCTTCACATAACACCAATCTATATCTATATATTGTATGTATATATATATATACACACACCACCACATTCACCACTTCCCCACAGTTCATCGTTCACCGTTTCACACACACACACTCACTGTCACGTTCCCCACTTCTGAAGCAACATCGGCCAGCCACCATCACCATCCACTTTTTCTTGGATATAAAACTTCCTCTTCATGATTTCACCGCAAACAAAAAAACCCTTGTGTTGGTTCTTCCTTCTTTTCCTCGTCTTGTTGCAGAAGCGATTCCAGATGGGTGTGGTCGACCAAGACTCTTCCCATTCCCAACCCAATCGGATCCTGATCCGTGCGGTCTGGGCCTCCAACCTTGAAGCGGAGTTTCAGATCCTTCGCGGCGTAATCGACGATTACCCTTTTGTTTCCATGGATACTGAATTCCCCGGAGTTATTTACCTCCCCCAAGTGGTGGTTCCGACAGAAACCACCCGCCGCCACCTTAAACCCTCCGAGCACTACGCCTTCCTCAAATCCAACGTTGATGTCCTCAACCTTATCCAGGTGGGTCTCACGCTTTCCGATGCAGACGGTAACCTGCCCCACCTCGGGACCAGCAACCGTTTCATCTGGGAATTTAACTTCCGCGATTTCAACGTGGAGCGTGACTCCCACGCGCCGGACTCAATCGATCTCCTCCGCCGTCAAGGGATCGACTTCGGGCGCAACGCGGCGGAAGGCATCGACTCGTGTCTTTTCGCAGAACTGATGATGTCGTCGGGGTTGGTGTGTAACGAGGCGGTGAGTTGGGTGACGTTTCATAGCGCGTATGATTTCGGGTATTTGGTTAAGATTCTGACCCGACGGAGCCTGCCCCATGGGTTGAAGGATTTCTTGAAAATCTTGAAAGCGTTTTTCGGAGGAAATGTTTATGACATCAAGCACATGATGCGGTTCTGTGACGGCCTGTATGGCGGTTTGGACCGGCTGGCACTAACCCTGAACGTGGACCGGGCCGTTGGAAAGTGTCACCAGGCCGGGTCCGATAGCTTGCTGACGTGGCATGCGTTTAAGAGAATGTGGGATATTTATTTCGCGGAGGGTGGGCCCCAGAAACATGCCGGTGTTTTGTTTGGATTGGAGCTTGCGTATTCCTCTAGTTGAGGAACTCAAAATGAAAAAGAAAAACCATATATATAAATAAATATTTTATTCTTTATTTTATTTACTGGATAAATTAATTATAGATTCGGAAACTGCCAAACTCAACAATCTTCTCTTACGTCGTGGGGGTTGATGAAGAGATTGAAATTTGAAACTTGAAACGCACTCCATGCCATGCGTTGGCTCTTGGAACTTGAAACAAGTATGGGGTGGAATTGGTTCACTTTTGTTTTCCTTTTTTAATAAATTAGGATAATTCACTTCAGTTTCTGAACCTGTGATTTAATTAATACTTTAACTTTTTATTCATTATTTAGTGTATATATGATAAAAAATTAAGTGATGAACGTTATAAGTCTCTGAATAATTTTTTGTTTGTATTTGATTCTTTGAAAAATTAGTCTCCGATTCTTTTCTGTTTGTATTTGAGTCCTAGAAAAGTGAAGCCCCGTAACTGAGCACAAGAAGGTAAGCTCCTACATTACATTTACAGGGGTTGTTTTATTATGATGATGCATACTTTTAGGATTAAATATGTCTTAATTCTGGAGGAAAATTATTTTTTTTTTTATAATTTTGATTTAATTTAGTTTTCAATTTTAAAAATATATAAATTTAATTTTTTAATCAAATTTTATTAAATTTATTTAAAATTTTAAATATATTTTATCATAATATATTTGAATTAATATTATAACGAAAATATTTCAAATCATATAAACAATTTAAATGAAAATATGTAATAAAATAAACTTAACAAATTAATTTGTATATTTTTAATTTTTCTTTTGTCTTACAATTTTTATTTATGGCGAAATGAGTCCGATACATGTTTTCTTCTTGTAACCCATTATTTTTAAACACCCCTAGACACACTCAAATGACTCTATTAAGCCTTGTAAAATTAAACAATAAAAACCCTAAACAATTATATGTCCCTCTTTCGTTTTTCTCTTTCATCTCAAGGCAGTTGTGAACCTCCATTGTTTTTTTTTTTTTTTCTTTTTTGAGAATTAATTATATATATTAACACTTTGATTTTCACTTATATATTTAAGCTCATTTTTATTTTATATTCATTTTAGTCAAAGTTTCAATATTTATTAAATACAACCATTTTATTCTACTCATTTTCAATTATTATAAGGCTTAAATATACATTTGGTACCTATTTTTGTTGTTTTTATTCAATTTGGTCTCTATTTTCGTTTTATGTTCAATTAAGTTCTCATTTTTGTTAAATTGTAGTCAATTTGATTCTATTCACGTATAAATAGTTAACGTTTTTTAACAGTACATGCCACGTGTCAGCTCCTGTTTTTTTTTGTTTTATTTTTTTTTTTCAAAAAATTTGTCCAGTGTCAAGTTACAATTGTGCCACGTGTCAATGCTAGTTTCACGTGTGAGTTTGTGATAGTATATTTTTTTGTTTAATTTAGTT
>Ga0214545_1007307_pt1 | contig 18557 bp, 8 predicted proteins | sample CNSS4metaG_FD_160064 | JGI IMG/M metagenome (GOLD analysis project Ga0214545, IMG submission 160064) | Root nodule microbial communities from cowpea collected in UCLA plant growth center, Los Angeles, California, USA - CNSS4 | ecosystem: Host-associated > Plants > Roots > Nodule | place: USA...
TTTTTTTTTTTTTTTTTTTTTTTTTTTTTTTTATATTAATAAATAATAATAAATTAAAAATATATATATATATATATATATATAAAACATTGTTCATAGGTACACATGAATCTTTTTGTATTTCTGTTCTAGATTACTTATAAGGAGTTTCTGACTAATAACTTAGGTCTTACTTTCTAGAGTGTTTGTTTCTCTCTTGCAGATGAGATCTTCTATTAAGTATCAATGAAATAATTACTTTATATTATGTTATGCTAAGTTCTTGGTAGAGTAAATCCAGACACAATCTTATCTGAAAATTCATTGGAACTACTCTTACTATCTATAACATGTAAGAGAAGTGTATATTTTATGACAGGTTGATATAGTGTGTTTGAGGACTCAATAGAATATGAATGATTAAAAAAATTTTCTCATGTATTCATTATACATGTGTGTTCATAGGATAGTATATACAATTTGTTGTGAAGATTTATAGAGAGATAAGCATGATTTTTGTAACTAAAATTATACGCTAAATTTCTTGGATTTTGAATGGAGTTTTTTTATTTGTGAAAGAGTTAAGACACTTCAAACATTTTATCATTAATATTAATATATCTATATTTATTTGTTGATAAAAAAAATAATTTTATTTTTTTAAATGTAATCAGTTTTTAACACTAAAATAACTTTTTATAATTAAAAAATTATCTGGTATGAAATAAATAAAATATCTATATTTTTTATAGTTATTTATAATGTTGTATAAAATAACTCTTTTGATTTACACATTTTTGTTTATAAATATCTCTCTTAGAGGGTTTGTTTTAAAATTTTAACTATTTTTTAAATGTAAAGAGTTTCTAAAACTAAAATAATTTTTATAATTACGTATGAAATAAATAAAATATCTATATCTTTATATTTTTATGAATTAATGGTAGTTTATATTTTTATGAATTAATGGTAGTTCATGCGTATACTTGTATAATTTATTAATAAATATTTGTATTAATTATTTTGTTTGTATCCTGAATGGTTGATTTTTAAACTTTAACCAATTTTGTATTTATTTATTTTTTAAATCTAATTACTTTTAAAAACTAAATTAATAATTTTTTATCATAAAAAATATTTATAAAATAATATATATATATATATATTTTTTATAATTATAAAAATAATAATTTAATTATTTTTTTATAATAAAAATAATATCCATATATGTTTTTACCGGTAATATATAATAATTGATATGTGTTTTACTATTAATATATAATTAGTATATAATTATAAACAAATAGCTAATCAGATGAGATATGCCATCTAAAACATATCCACTCATTGAAATTTGAACTAATATAGAAACATTTATATTTCTTATGAAATTTTAATTTGAGTGGACTTTATGCAATTCAAGATGTCTTATAATTATAAATATTAGGATTAGTTAAGAGAATGCAGGAACATGAAATGAATTGAGAAGTGAACAGGAGGGAATGAAAGAGAAACCAAGTGGAGTGAGAAAAATGTATTTATTCGGATTTATAACTGAAAGATACTGTCATGCAAAACAGAATTCCAATTCCGTTATTTTAAAATTATAACAAATAAAAATTAGAATGTTAAATATCTTACCATAGTTAAAATTAAAATTGAATAAATAAAAAATACTCTTGCTTTTATGTTTCTTCGTTGTATTTATTTTTGTTAATTATTTGTTAAAATTAAATAAATAAAAATAATTTATAAAATAAATAAAAATTATTTAGAGATTGTAAAAATTATTTATCTTAATTTTATAATTTTTTGATTTTATAAAAAAAAATCTTTTTACTAATTTTATTTATTATATAAAAAAATTCTTCTTAGTGTACACATTAATATTTTGGGTTAAATATGTTTTTCGTCCCTTAAATTTCATTGAATTTTGAAATTAGTCTATTTCAAAACTTTGAACCAATTTAGTTATTCATTTTTTAAAATACGTAAATTTAATTATTTTAATCAAATTTTGTTAGGCTTATTTGATGTTTCATACGCATTTCAAAATTGTATTTATGTTGTTTATACTGTTTGACACATTTTTATTTTAAATATTAAGTCAAATACTATTATAAACGTGCTTAAAAAATATCAAATAAACTTAATAAAATTTGATTAAAATAATTAAATTCATGTATTTCAAAAAATGATGGATTAAATTAATTTAAAATTTCGTATTAAACTAATTTTAAAATTAATTAAAAATTTAAGGACAAAAATATATTCAACTTTTTTTTATTACTGTTCTAGGGGCTATAATATGTTACTTTACTTATAGAGACTTTCTACCCTATATCGGTTTTACGGTCCAGAGTATTTGATTTTTTTTTTGCAGATATGATTTGTTGAGTTCTTTGTAGGTATGCTTAGGGATAATCTTACCTGAAAATTCATTAGAATTATTTCTTCTATATATTATATATAATATGTAAGAGGAATGTATATTTTATGACAGACTGATATATTATACTGATGGTTAAATAGAACATGAATGATTAAAAAATACAGTCTCATATATTTATTGTAATTGTGTTCATAGATAATATATAGAACTATTTATGAAAATATATAAAAAAATGAACATGTCTCTGTAGGTAAAATTGTATGTTAAAATTGTTAGATTTGTATTGGATGAACTAAATTTTTTACGTGTAAAAGGTGCAAAAGGTTAAAGCATCCAACTGCTTCATCGTTAATATATCTATTTATTTGTCCAATAGAAATAATATTTTTATGTTTTTAAATGTCACCGATTTCTAAAACTAAAATAACTTTTTATAATTAAAAATTTACATGTGAAATAAATAAAAATATCTATATTTATTTGTATAATTATCTATATTATTATATAAAGGAACTCTTTCTAGTATAAGTTACATCGTTTTAAAACTTTAACAATTCTCACGTAACCAGTTTCTATCACTAAAATAACATTTATATATACTATTATATAAAGTATATAAATTATGTTGTTAAGTATATATCGTTTTAAAACTTTAATATCTTTTGTATTTAATTATTTTTTAAAATCTAATTATTTTAAAAAATTAAAATAATAACTTTTTATAATAAAAAATTACTTATGAAATAAATAATATATATACATATATTTTAATTATAATAACAATAATTTTATTACTTTTTATAATCCATCATTTTTACCAATAATATATAATTAATATGTGTTTTACTATTAATATATAATTCTAAATAAATATGAATAATTTAGCATCTAAAACATATTCTTCTAAACGTGGGAAACAAGACAAAGATATAAAATGTAACCGTTCAAATCCTGTCATCCTATCACTAACAATATGTTCATACCACAAAAACTCGCATTAATAAGTGAGGGGAGACTGATACTTTGAAAACAATCTCACAAATAATATGCTGAACAGAAATTTTAAAACAAAATACTACCATTAACTAAGATGTATAATAATGAATTATAATATAATTAAATATTATAATACAATTATATATATATATATATATATTAATTTTCTAAGTTTATCCTTAAATATCTATTGTCAGGCACCTCTACTGTTTTTATTGAAAAATAGCTTTTGATTTGTATAATTTAAAATGTATTTTTTATTTTGTATTCTATATTATTTAATTTATAACATAGTTTTATTTATATTTTAAAAATATAAATTTATATTTTAAAATAAAATCTACAATATAATTTTTTATTTTCGAATACAATTATTTTAATTATATATTTAAAATGACTCCAAATTAAATCGTGGGAGAATAAATTTATAATGTAAATTTATGTGGTGCAGATTGAAATATTCAAGTAGAGAAATAAATGGGCCAAGCCCAATAAATGTAAATAAAAACTTAATTATTGTAGAAATGAAGGCCCATCAATCTTAGTGGATTTTATTCTAGGGTTACATAAGAGGCTGTGTGAGGGTGTTTTCCTGCTAGTGCCAGTGCCTTCACTTGTTTGTTGTCGTTGGAAACCAAAACCCTAGCATCCGGCAACAATGGTGTGGGTTCTTCTTCTCCGATGAGACGAGATACATTTGTGGTGGCTGTTATCCTTAATATTTTTTCTTTTTTTTTTATATGCAGGCAGACGTTGAGGTTGATGTGGCGGCAGGAGCACAGCCGAAGAAGAGAACATTCAAGAAGTTCAGTTTCAGAGGCGTGGATCTGGACGCGCTTCTTGACATGTCCACTGATGAACTTGTCAAGCTCTTCAGTGCCCGTGCTCGTAGAAGGTTTCAGAGAGGGCTTACCAGAAAGCCCATGGCCTTGATTAAGAAGCTTCGCAAAGCGGTACTCTTTTCTCTCATCATCATACGATTCATTTCACCTGCGTTCCTTTTAAATATATATAGATTTTGTTAGGTTTTGCTGATTTTATTTTCCTATCAATCTGAAATTGTTTGAATAAGCAAATTGATGACCTTCAAACGGATTTTGTTAGGCTTTTGTTGATTTTTTTCCTCTATCAATCTGAAATTGTTCGAATAAGCAAATAAATGACCTTGTTTGTTTCGAATTGTGTTTGCCTGATTTTACTGACAGAAAAGGGAGGCACCGGCAGGTGAGAAGCCAGAGCCCGTGCGTACTCATCTGCGTAACATGATTATTGTCCCTGAGATGATTGGTAGTATCATTGGAGTGTACAATGGCAAGACCTTCAATCAGGTTGAAATCAAACCCGAAATGATTGGCCATTATCTCGCCGAATTTTCAATTTCATACAAACCTGTCAAGCACGGTAGACCCGGTATTGGTGCCACTCACTCGTCTAGGTTCATTCCTCTCAAGTGAAAACAGTCATGCTTTAGTAATTTCGTGCGACCTATTGGATTTTGTTTGTTATTTAAGTGTTTTATTTTCAGTTCCTTATTGTATGGTTTATCCTGACTTGATTCCATATATCAACATTGTAGTTTGTTTTATTTTCACAACTTGTTCATTTAAAGCATGGATTTATCGATATAGTCTTTTAAATTTGATTTGCGGATGTGTTCATGGCTGAATTCTTTGCCCTGTGCTTGGTCTTACTTTGACTAACTGGTATGCGATAAAGTAATAACTCGTCCCATTCAGAATGTGAATCTTCCAACTGTGGTTGTGGTAGATAGAAAATCTTTTATTGTTCGTAGTGGTTTTGGTTCGGTTTGATATGTTTTATTTTTACATATAATAGGTTATGTTGTTTTTGTTCAATTTAATATAATGTCTGTTTAATGTATCAGACTGTGTTACATCACTTGCTTTGGTGTACAATGCAATCATATGATAGAAATTACGATGGTTTTGAGATTTCTGTTCTTAGTTTTAAACTAATACGATTTTCAAAGCATATTATGTTGTATTTTTTCTATCAAACTTATACACACATCACCTAATTCATCCCACAACCTCTTTTTATCTCTGAATTAACACCTTATGCTCACTGAAAACTGAATAAATATGGCTAAATTCCCTTCAGTGTTCTATTATTGTTGCTGCAACTGTATGAACTATTATCTGTCGGTTATTTGTTACCCATGATGGAGCAGTAATATTAGTGTTAGTTCATATTGCTCTTAATGGCTAAGAGAACTAAGTACGTTGAAGATGCAATTATAATTGGTCTTCCTAGGTTTGGTTTGTTTGGAGTTGTTTCAGGCATTTAGTCTGATCTCGGAATAGAAGGGAATGAAATCGATTTACAGAGGATCTTTGGGGAAAATTTATACTGTTGATAGGGATTTCAACTGATTTAATAAAAAATGCAATTTTGTATTATACAAATATTTTAAGTAATAAACAATTTTACATTTTAACTTATTAGCACTCCTTTTAATAAAAAAATAAAAAGTATTATTTAAATAATATTTGAAAAATGATACTTTGACTTTTTTTTTTATCTATTTTTAACCTAGTGTTACAATTATTCTTTTATTATTTATTTTCTTTTATCATTTATCCTTTTTTTTATTAAAAATGAATAAAAAAAGTAGGTCAAATATTATTTATTTTTATTTAATATATTCATGTATTAAAATATAAGTCTAAATTGTTTTATTGGTTATTTGTTACAAAGGTGTTGTTTTATGGTTTATTGAATGATTCAAGTTCTTTTTTCTCTTTGCACAATAATTAAGATTATGTTGCACAAGTTACGACTTTAAGGACCAATTTAATTTCATCAACCTAGTATAATAATTATGTTTACGCTATGTTATTTTTCATTATGTTTTGTAATGCTATGCTATTTTTCATGTAAAACGACCTTCTTTGTGAATGGAAATATTTAAAACATAACAGTATTGGATCAAATTTACCATTCTTTCCAACAAAAGAAGTTCATCCTTACATTCTTAATGTTTTATCTAGGGAACAAATGATATACTCTTTTGAACTTTCTTTTGTTAAATTAGTGTATTTTCTTTTAAATTTATCAAAATAATAAGTTTTAAAAATATTATGGATAAGTCTTGCCTTCATTTTGAAAAAAATGTTTTAGAGTAGCATCAACACATCTTAAATTCATGCAATATTGACACAAAATTGTTTTAGGGTAGCATCAATATATAATTTTAGTTTAATTTTGGTGAAAGTTGCATCGAAAAGATACAATTTCAAAGTGAAATACCTTAGTATGACTTATCCATATACATAATTGTTTTTTTTTAAATTATCTATTTTAGTAAATCTAAAAAAACGCAATTTTGATAAAAAAAAAACCTTTTGAACATTTGTGATCATCCCGAACTCGTATTATCATTAACTTAAAGTTAGAAATGGAATATTTAGTCATCGTGTTAATATGATATTAACTTATATGTATACATCACGTATTATTAAGATTATGAACAAAACGTTTCGTTAAATATATTTTTGGAAATATTGAATAAGAGGAGTAGTTTCTCCTAATGTTAGATTTAGAAAACCTATATCTAAATTTATTTTTCATATTAATTTATATAAGGTATAATTATTCGCAACGTACCCAGATTCGTTCCAATGTGTCTAAATGGTACCCGCTTTTAACTTTGCTTCTATTTAGTACCCAAATTAGTTAATTTGCATCAATTTGGTCCCTTTTAATTGACTTCGTTAAATGACTTAACGTCTGACCATGTTAACTACTTAAGTGGGAAAAAAATATTACGTGGCATTACCAGGTGTGTGATGTGGAACAATGTTTCGAAAAAATGAAATTGAAAAATAAAAAGGGATGCGATTTGGGAACGAATTAGAAGTTGAAGTTAGGGTTCAATTCGAATGTAATTGACATCAAAGTAGCAAGTATTTCGGATTCCATGTGCGCGAATCATTTTAATTTGTCTTTCATTGAATTAATTGTTTTTAGAATGGTGGGGTTTAGGGTTTGATTAATTTAATTATTTTATGCGGTGCTATTTCAATTTTTTATGATTTGTTTGACGATGGTTGTCCTTTTTTATGATTTCATTGACGATGGTGGTTCATGAAGTGTGTTTGTGGGCACGAGCAGTGGTCCCCTATTATGCTTTTGTCTATTTTCATGTTTTTGTCGGTCTTATAGTGGTATGAAATTGTAATTTGTGTTGCTTTGTTTGGGTAAAATGGTATTTCGCAGGGTAGTATTTATATGTTATTGTTGGTATGGACGACCATTTCGAAGTTGTTTTTCATCATGGTGGGAGGTTTGAGAGCAATGGGTCACTGCAATATGTTGGATAATTAAGTACTTTGGCATGTGACCCAAATAGATGGAGCTATTTCGAGATTTTAGGTATTCTGAAAGAGATGGGTTATGCAAATGTGAAGGAGATGTGGTATGCAGTGGGTGGAGGATCTGTTTTGGAGGGTAGATTGGAGTTGTTGTCTGATGACCGAGGGGCATGTCATATGGTGAATATTGCCACTCTTAATGGTCAAGTACATTTGTATGTGGTTCACAAAGTAGATGAAGCTGAGGTAGTGAATCTGTTAGAATATCATCCTGTTGTGGAAGAGGGTGATGTGAGGGAGGGTCTCCAGGTCCAAAATGAGGATGATGGAGGAGAGGTTGATGAGGGTGTACAGGTTCAAAGTGAGGAGGATGGAGGTCAGGTTGATGTGCTTGTAGAAATTGTAATTGAGGAACATGGAGGTGAGGTTGATGTGCCTGTAGAAATTGTAATTGAGGAACATGGAGGTGAGGTTGTGGAAGCAATAAGAACTTATGGTGTGCACAATGGAAGGAAATTAAAAATCTTTAGAAATGACAAACGAAGGATCTGTGTGAAGTGTCTTGGAGCAAAAGGAACATGTAAGTGGTATGCTTATTGTGCATACAAATCTGCTCAAAGTACTTAGCAGCTAAGACGAATTATAAATGAACATACCTGCAGTAGGGAGTTTAATATCAGGATGATAACATCTAAATGGTTAAGTCAGAGATTAGAAAAAAACATAAGAGATAGTCCTGATATTAAACTTACAAATATTAAAAACAGAGTTGGAAGAAAATGGAATATTGGAATCTCCAGGGCAACTGCCCATAGAGCAAAAAAAATGGCATACAAGAATGTGGAAGGGTCATTTAGGGAACAATATAAAATTGTTTATGACTATGCCCAAGAACTGTTAAGGTCTAATCCAGGATCTACTATGAAGGTTAGTGTAGATGATAACGAAGGACAGAAAACTTTCAAAAGACTATATGTGTGTTTAAAGGCTTGTAAGGACAGCTTTGTTAGTTGTAGGCCTATCATTGGGTTAGATGGATGTTTCCTAAAAGAAAAATATGGTGGGGAATTATTATCAGCTGTGGCAAGAGATGGTAATGACCAAATGGTTCCTTTGGCATATTGTGTTGTTGAAGTCGAGAATAAAGAAACGTGGAGTTGATTTTTAGAGCTCTTGGTGGATGATCTTGGTGGGATTGAAGTCTACAGGGGAATTACCTTCATGTCTGATCAACAGAAAGTAAGCATCTCTATAACCATTTATATTACTGTCTGCATCTATAATTTGTGCAAGATTTCATAATTTATTTTTTGATTTTTACAGGGACTGCTTCCAGCATTACAAGAATTAATACCTAATGTTGAACAAAGATTTTGTGTAAGGCACATATATGCAAATTTCCCCAAGAAATTTCCTGGCAAAAACTTGAAAAAACTGTTATGGAAGGCAGCTGTAGCAACTCACCCTCAAGCATGGGAGGCCACAATGAGAGACATGAAAGAGTTGAATGAAGATGCCTTTAAACATCTTATTGCCATTCCTCCAAGGCAAGTCATTCATGCTTTTCTGATTGAACAATATTAAGTTTTATGTACTCATTTTGCTTTGGTGTGACAAATTTTGGTCTAGGTCCAAGTTCACAGGGCAGGCAATATGTGACACACTGGTGAACAATATGAGTGAGGCATTTAACAATACAATCATCAATGCAAGAAGTAAGGCAATCATCACCATGATGGAAGACATTAGGATTTATCTTATGAAGAGATGGGCCAAAAATAGAGTCAGCATAAAAAAGGTTGAAGGTTCCATCTGCCCCAAAATCAAAAACAGACTGGATAACGAATTAGACTACAAGTCAGTCCACAGTTGAAGCACCAAATGAGACTCCAATTCAGCCCCCAACACAAGCTCCTCCTGGACCACAACAACCAATTCAGGCACCACCTCCACGTACAAATCAGAGACCAAAATTGGCTTTTAAAAGGGGCCCAGTATGGAAGTCATGATCCAGAAACTGAATGTTTTGTCTTGAAGAATTTGGACCTTCTTTTTGTTTTTTAAACTGTAATTTGTAATTGACTAGTTGGTTTATATTTGGGCTTATTTTGAAAGACAAATTATTTTGATATGCCCAGGTTATGTACTCAGCACATGATATTCAGTTCTAGTTTAATGAATGCATTTTCATCCATCTTTACTGTTATGGTTCAGCATGTATATTCATCCAATTATTTACAGGAGATTAACTTTAAAAAGGTATGATCACAATTTGAACACACTTTTCATCACCAACAATTTCACTTCCAATTCATTTAATAATCATTCATTACAACTTCATCGAACACAAAGTACATACCCAAATACAAACCATATTTAACCATTGAAACAGTTAAACCTTCACGGATTTAACAAAACAAGAACATCAAACCAAAAAGTTAAACCATCCTAACTTTTAACAATACAAATAGAAAGAACGATCACAATTAAACCCAACAACCCTATTATCCTAAACAAGTACATCAACCACTTCTCGGAATCAATCAAATCTTTCTCCCGTTGACGTATTCTTTGACTCTGTCTAGCAATGGTTGCATCTCTTTCATCCCCATTATCTTCCGTCCACCATTTGAAGTAGTTGCAGGCTTTGAAATCTTCACCAACACTCCGCTATTAACAAAAAACAAAGCAAACATGATTTTCCATAACAAAACTCAGCCCAAACGAAAATAAAAGTCACATATCAAACCTTGTAGTGAGGGCACCCCCAAAATTGTTTCCCACAATTCTTCGCTGTTCTTGCAACTCTTAACACTGCAATCTCCCCGCAATTGCAATGTGGTGTTCCACTCACTGACCCAGATACAATACCAGGAGAAGAAACACTGTGATTATGTGACCCACACGAACAAGATGACAATGGATGACTAAAACCACACGACATTTCCCTATTCGCCAGCGACTTCACTACTGCAGCAAGTAAGCTTCACGGTCACTGCACCAATCGAACAACGAAGAAGAAAATGAACATGGGAATGGAAAATTAGGATTTTTTCAGTAGGGAAAATCAATTGAAATAGGGTATGACACGTTACCCACCCATTGCCACTGTACAATTATTCTCATTGACACGTATCCGTTCTACAATGCCAGATCATTGTTCCGTTAACTACGTTTCTGAAAATTTAACGGGATGAACCATATTGATGCAAATTAACTAATTTGAGTACTAAATAGATGCAAAGTTAAAAACGGGTACCATTTAGACACATTAAAACGAAACTGGATACGTTGCAAATAATTATACCTTTATATAAAGCAAACAAGAACTAACTTAATTTTCCCATACGTTAAAATAATTCTTACAAAATTTTAGAAAATTTGTCAATGTATGAGAGAAAGAAGCTTATGTTAAAACTAAATTAAAATAAAAAAATGGAGATAAGGATGCAGAAGTGTCTAAACATGGTGCACTAGGTGTAAATAATTCTGGTGTAGCGTGTCAAAAACCTGAACCATGAAGCGCCACGTACTCACCGCCATTTTTTCAAAATCACTCTACAAAGGAGACTCAGAAGAAGAACTGAGAAGATACACAGCCATGGCTGCATTTTCCAACTCAGAAGCAGAATCAGAATCAGACCTATCCAACTTGTTCAAACCCATATACCTGAAAGAGGTGCCTCATCTCAGCCACTATGTTCCGAACCTCCAAACACGCCCTAACCCGTTGGATCACAACCCCTACTTCAACACCCACCATCTGCATGATCATGGTTTCTACCTTACTCATTCCGACCTCGTACTCCGCCAGATCGAAAACAACCCCTCTCCCTTTCCCCGCTTCGCCTACCACCGCGCCGGTCCCCGCAAGCACATCCACTTCGACCCTTCCCATGTCCGCGCCGCCATTGTCACCTGCGGGGGTCTCTGCCCGGGCCTTAACACCGTCATCAGAGAGCTTGTAGTGGGTTTGTGGCACCTCTATGGCGTCCGTCATATTATGGGCATCACCGCTGGGTACAGAGGGTTTTACTCCTCCGAGCCACTCCCCCTCAACCCCAAACTTGTTCACCATTGGCACAACGTCGGTGGCACACTCCTCCAGACATCCAGAGGCGGTTTTCACCTCAATGACATCGTCGACGCCATCCAAAATCACGCCTTCAATCAGGTTTAGTTATTTCTAATCAATGTATTTGGTAGAAAAAAAAAATGTAGATACAGAATGCAGGAAAGGTAGAAAGAAAGAAAAGTAACCGAAGTTGTTGATTATGCACGTGAACAGGTGTACATTATAGGAGGAGATGGGACTATGAGAGGTGCAGTCAAGATATTTGAAGAAATACAGCGTCGCAAACTGGGAGTTGCAGTTGTTGGAATTCCTAAAACTGTGGATAATGATGTGGGAATAATTGACAAATCTTTTGGATTCCAAACAGCTGTTGAAATGGCTCAGCAAGCAATCAGTGCTGCTCATGTGGAGGCCGAGAGTGCAGTGAACGGCATAGGCCTGGTCAAGTTGATGGGTCGAAGCACAGGCCACATTGCTCTACATGCAACTCTCAGCAGCCGCGATGTTGATTGCTGTTTAATTCCCGAAATAGATTTCTACCTGGAAGGGAAAGGAGGGCTCTTTGAGTTTCTTGACCAGAGACTGAAGGAAAATGGACATGCCGTGATTGTGGTTGCTGAGGGTGCTGGCCAGGACATAATCCCCAGAACCGATTCACAGAAGGAAGAACGAGATGAATCAGGGAACTTGGTGTTCTTAGATGTTGGTGTATGGTTGAAGTCAGAGCTAAATAACTGGTGGGCAAGGGAACACCCCCATGAGTTATTTACGGTGAAGTACATTGATCCTACGTACATGATCCGTGCAGTGCACGCAAATGCCTCTGATAACTTGTATTGTACACTCCTAGCACACTCTGCAATCCACGGTGTTATGGCAGGGTATACTGGATTTGTTACTGGTCCCATTAATGGAAACTATGCATACATTCCCTTGGAGGATGTGGCGCAGGCAAATAACCCGGTTGATACCAAAGATCATAAATGGTCGTGGGTGAGATCTGTCACCAACCAACCTGATTTTGTAAGGACTTAGACACAACAGACACAACAGACACAACATCAAAGTTTTCAGTGACCTGGTGATCCTGTTCGTAGACGATTGACATGTTCTGATGTCAACCATTACAGGTTTATGCCATAATCTTCCTACTGCCTGAAGAGTCTTGGTAAACGATGGATGTGGAGATCATGTGCAAATTAGAGTGATTTGTGCATACTCTGTAACATTAGTTTTTATGTTGGAATTTAATTATATATCAATATAGCGACTTCCTTTACACTAAAATTTCGACTTTTGTTGAGATCCATTATCAAATTACTATTAAATTATATTATGGGACTAAGCCTTGGTAGGATTAAACTATTTCTTAATTAATTTACTTTCTGAGATGACATTCTAAATTTATTGTTTTCCATTTAACTTGGAATTTACTTTATAAGTTGTTTATTAAGTAAATCTCACTATCAAAGAGAATGGTAGGAGTTAGAAACAGTTATACGTTTCTAGTATTCTCTTTTTGTTGTAGTGGGAGACAGCATAGTCAAAAATGAGTATAATGAGCTTCCAATATTCTATGCTAATGAGCCCAAATTCCCAATTGATGCTCGATTCCCTAAAAGCCTATTGAAAGGCGAAGGAGAGGAGAATAAGAACAAAGGTTGAATTGAAATTTTTGCCCATAATTCTGCTTTGTCAAGGTTTTATTAAAAAAAGAAGCAACTATTGCCTTTTTGTGTTGATTGGGATTGGGAATATTAAAATAGGGCTTGAAGGCCTCCTAAAGGACATGCCTCACAACACAACTACTCCTATCCTATGTATCCAAATGTAGAAATTCTTTTATACATTACTTTTTAATAATCTATCTCCTTTTATCTACGCTCTGATATATTTATCTGTCAACTAAATTTTCATAATTAAACTAATTTATAATACAATTCAAATTAATAATTGATAGTTTATAATATAACTTGTCTTCAAATTCATCTTAGTTCTAGTTCCTTCACTTCCCATATGAACCAATGAAGAGTGGCTACAAAGGACGACCTCCTTCTGCCACGTGATACACACTACTTTTCTCTTCACTCAAATTACGATTATGTCCTTTTTTCTATTCTATTTCTATTTTTCAGAGATTTAATTAGTTAAATGATATTTATGGTTATTTAAATATATCAGTTTAGTATTGAATTGATTTAAATATATCAGTTTAGTATTGAATTGATGTGTTAATCGAATCTCAATTTTAAATAAAAAATATCTTAAGTATTTTTCGATAAAGAATCATTGACTTTATTAGTGATTTTTACTAATATTTTTTAATATAAATACCAATATTTAACTGTATTAATATTGTATTAATATATTTTTTCTGAAATTAATCTAATTAAGATATTTTTTTTCTAAAATTGACATTAACATTTTAAAAATGGATAATAAACTGATACACTTAAACAGAAAAATTGACATTGACATTTTAAAAATGATAATAAACTGACACATTTAAACAGAAGTAGATATCGTGGACTAATTAAATATTTTTCATGTTTTAGAACGTGAATGTGAGAGAGGAAAAAACTGCTAAAAATGTAATTAACTTAACTTTTCATTTTATCAAATGATATGAGCATAAGCTCACTGTAACTTGAACATCAGTGTTTTTTTCTACAGGCACCACTCTGATCATATGGAGAAGATTACCGATTCTTTTGCTGGTATTATCCAACCTTTAAATTAAGGGAGTTCCTGAAGTAATGAAACTAAGCATCCTATGTGACTTAATTTCCAATTACCAGCTACCAAGTTATATATAACTTATACATATAAAATCAGTGAAGTCGGAATTTCAGTCATAATTAAGTATATCTCCAAAGAATAATATAACAATAATGATGAGAATATTTCTCGTCCAAATCAATAACCTATTTGGGCAACCCAAGTACCAAACGAACAAAACTAAATAACTAATCACACAAATGGTGTGTGTGAACAAAGGAAAAAGTGGATTTCAGAAGCATAGCAATTTCCTTAAAGAAAAGATGGAGTTATTATAATAGCCATAAAACATAAAAATCTAAAAACAACAATATTCTGTTTGCAATATGAAACATTTACAAAGACATGGAGGGCATTCTGGTAAAGCTGCATAATCTTAATCTTTGTCGAGCTAAAAAGACAAGGAAGTTCCCATTAATCTTTGTTAGCAGTTAACACAGTTAGTGTGTGAGGACTGAGCTAGTTCTAGCTCTGCATTCTGTGTCTCTCCCCCCTGAAATTGCTGCAAAATCTTTGTTTAATGAGCGGTTAAAGCGTGTTTGTTTGTTCTTTTTAGTGTTAGAATGTTGGAGGGAAGGTTGTGGGGTGGTGCTATGATGGTGTGGGTGTTGGCATGGAGGTGGGTTGTTCCGATGGGAGAATCAGCAATAGGGGTGAACTGGGGCACCGTTTCTTTCCACAAGTTGAAGCCTTCCACGGTGGTTGATCTCTTGAAAGATAACAAGATTCCAAAAGTAAAGGTGTTTGAGGCAGAGCCTGAGGTGCTTAAGCCTCTCATGGGGAGTGGGATTCAAGTGATGCTTGGGATTCCCAATGACATGTTGGCCCTCCTCGGCACTTCCCCTACTGCTGCTGATTTGTGGCTTCGCCAGAATGTTTCTGCTTACATCGGAAAACATGGTGCTGATATCAGGTTTTTCTTTCAAAACCAATACTTTTACTTGGGGACAAGTTTCTTTTGAGTTATGTAGAGATTATCAAGAAGCGTGTTCTGTCTTTTCCAACCAAGTTTTTCAATACACATGAGCAACTTGTTTAAGAATCAAACCTTAAGTTTCAAAATCAATGGCTATTTTTGTTTCCTTAACGGTGTCTATCATTAATACTGACGCCATGATAATAGTGTGTGGAGTGGTTTATTTTGTTGTATCAACACGGAGGAAAGTTTGCTGTATGATAAAGCTATCTTTTACAGTCAAATAGTGTCAAGAATCAAGTCCTTACTTTATTATCTTCAACATTATATGATTTGAATTTCTTGAAGAAGAGTAGATAACACACATATTCAGTGTTTTTGCTCCCATCCTGAGATGTGTTTTGCATATTGCACTGGGATTTCTTATGGCATGAGTCGCTTAATGCAGTCGTTTAAAGTCTTCATCAGCATTTAGTTCATCTATTATAATATTCTTTCACGGTAGATATGAAAAGATTATTTGATTCTTTTTTTTTTTTTACCATCAAGTATATCATGAACAATTCAAAAATATCTGTGAATGAGATTACCTCAAATAGAAATTATCAGAAGCTTTAATCTTCCATGGAATGTTATTATTATGTTGAAGTCTTGAATTTGCTCTCTGCCAAACGAACACTATAGTTTGAAGTATTTGTCCCAATAAGAAAGATCCTATTCATTTAGCATGAAGAACAATGTTTGTAAGTTTAACTAAAGTATCATGTATACTACAGTTAAAGAACTTTTTCTTTTGAACACTGGCTTCTGTTAACTTTCTTTACGACCTCGAACCTTTCCCCTTCTTCCCCAGCCATAAGTATCAGCTGTTACAGACTTATAGCTAGTTTTTTTCTTTAGAAATGTTTTGATGTTTAACAGCATCTAAACCATTGTTCTTTTTGTTATAGGTACATTGCTGTTGGTAATGAACCATTCCTCACTAGTTATAATGGTGAATTTCAGAACTTGGTGATGCCAGCCATACTCAATCTACAGCAGTCTTTAGTGAAAGCAAATCTTGCTAGTTACATCAAACTAGTTGTCCCTTGCAATGCAGATGCATACGAGTCTTCACTTCCTTCCCAAGGGGCATTCCGGCCAGAACTGACCCAAATCATGACTCAGCTGGTTCAGTTTCTCAACTCAAACGATGCCCCATTTGTTGTTAATATCTACCCATTCCTCAGCCTCTACGACAACAAAGATTTCCCACAAGACTATGCATTCTTTGAGGGAACTACTCATCCTGTCACAGATGGGAACAATGTGTACACCAATGCATTTGATGGAAACTATGACACTTTGGTTGCAGCCCTTACTAAACTGGGATATGGTGAAATGCCTATAATCATTGGGGAAATTGGTTGGCCCTCAGATGGAGCCATTGGTGCAAATATCAGTGCAGCAAAGGTTTTCAATCAAGGTCTCCTCAGTCATGTTCTAAACAACAAAGGGACCCCTTTAAGGCCAGGTGCTCCTCCTATGGACATCTATCTCTTCAGTCTGCTTGATGAAGGAGCAAAGAGCATTCTCCCAGGAGGGTTTGAAAGACACTGGGGGATATTCTCATTTGATGGCCAAGCCAAGTATCCTCTAGATCTTGGCCTTGGAAACAAGGAATTGAAGAATGCAAAGAATGTTCAGTATCTTCCACCCAGATGGTGTGTTGCAAGCCCCTCCATAGATGCTCAAAACGTAGCAAACCATGTGAGAATCGCATGCACTGTTGCGGATTGCACCACACTTGGTTATGGAGGTTCTTGTAATGGGATTGGGGAGAAGGGTAACATCTCATATGCTTTCAACAGTTACTATCAGTTGCAAATGCAAGACTCACGAAGCTGCAATTTTGATGGGCTTGGTATGATCACTTTCCGAGACCCTTCAGTTGGTGATTGTCGTTTTCTAGTTGGCGTCACTGACACTGACTCCTCCTCTGTTTCTCAGACCAGATATCAGTGGTGGGTTCTGTTACCATTTCTGATCATAATACAAATTACCTCTTCTTTTACATTGTGATTCAGAGGTTCCTTAAGTGGGATTTTCATGGTTCCCATTATAAATTAGAAGTAGCAGTGAAGTAGAATATCTGATATATATGGACTAATAACATAATACAAAATATTCAACTTCATTCTTGGTTCTGAAACCAGCATAGGATCTAATCATTGTTGTATCATAATACAAGTGATGATCTGAACACCAGAGCATTCAATATTACACATGATTTATCTTTTGTACTTCTTCTTGTCACTTCTGTTACATTATTAGCATCTCTAGTATCTAACTTGGGCATGTGCAGAAGATCCAAATCCTTGTTTATGTTGTATCAGCTACACAAGAGTTTCACCATCACCTATCACTTACTCCAAGTATTACTTGGTTCTCAATATTTTAGAATGTAAACTCCTAAAACATTTACATTCTAAGAACTAAATGTTCGATTCAAGTATTTAAATCTAAAATTTATTAAAATTTGAGTAATTTATTAAATGCCCAACAACTATAAGAAATCTGAAATCATTTCAATCCAAATTTTATTACTTACCAAATAGTTAATTTATAAATGAACACAAATTTCAAAGTATATGAATACAAACATTTTCAATACCTTTTTAATAAATAATGGAAAACAAGTTAACGAGAATAACTTCTGAGGTAGTACCTAACTATAATGAAGTCTAAATTCATTTTAATTGTTATAAATTTGAGCTATTTATATTAATATTAGTTTCTATGTTTTATTTAAATTTATCTTCCTACCTAGATATGTCAAAAGTGAGCCAACCCGGCTCACACGGGTTGGCTCACCACGAGCCGGGTTGAAAATGAGTGAACCCAACCCGGCTCACTTTATGGTGAGCCAGAAATTTTGTAACCCGGCTCAACCCACCACGGGTTGGTGGGTTAAGTGGGTTGGCTCACCAACCCACCTAAAAAAATTATTTATTTATTTATTTTTTAGTATTCAAATATTTAAATAAATTTTTAGTAACCTATGAGATGACAATCATAGTAAAATCAAGAACCAATGTTTTGATCATG
>Ga0214545_1007311_pt1 | contig 18547 bp, 7 predicted proteins | sample CNSS4metaG_FD_160064 | JGI IMG/M metagenome (GOLD analysis project Ga0214545, IMG submission 160064) | Root nodule microbial communities from cowpea collected in UCLA plant growth center, Los Angeles, California, USA - CNSS4 | ecosystem: Host-associated > Plants > Roots > Nodule | place: USA...
ACCAAATGTAACAAAAATAAAAAAAAAAAAAAAAAAACTATAAAAAGAGGGTAAACATAGGTTTTTTACTTGGAAAATAAGAAACTACTAAATAGTATAATAAAATCTCTATCGTGATGGTAATTTGCCATCTACTGCGTGAGTGGTGACGTAAAGTCGTCGTTAATAAATAAAAGTTTTGATGTAGAAAAAGATAAAAAGGAAAAGGCAAAAGGCTGACTCTTCTATCTGACACTGCATCACTCACGTGTTCCATGTATGGACGCTCATGCACTGCTACAACAACATTCAAAAAACTAATCAAAAATAACGTTAAATAAAATAACCAGGCCACATTATAAATATAACAAATAATAAACAACATATATATATATATATATATATATATATATTTTATAATAAAATGCCTTTATTTAGATATATTTGAATAAATGATTTGTTTAAGGTGAGATAAATGATGAATAAGAATGAATAGAGATAGGTAAATGGAAAAGGAATATAGAAACGGATAAGGTTGATCACGTGAGGAATAGTGACAGTGCACTTGGTACGTACAAATCTTGAAAGTGCGTCCATTCATAAAGGGAACCCAACACAACGCACACGACAACCTGCTCAAACCAATTCACCAAAACAAAAACCGCGGCGGACAGACAGTAACAACTTTCACTCAAATGGTTTCAGACAAAATTTAGGGCAAAACAATTATTAGATAGAGATAAGAAATTGCGTTGTCATTTTTTTTTATTTCATGCTTTCTTCTTCACTTGTATTTGAAAAAATTCCTCCCATTAATACAAAAAGTACTAGAATTAACCTAATAATTAATAACGGAAAATAAATTACTATAAATTTGATTTAAGAAACATAATTATAATTAAAAAATAATTAATGATGAATTAGAACAGAAATAAATAAAAGTGTCACTTTTTTTGACTAAAAATTGAAAAGATAGTATATAAAATATATACTTTCTTGGTTCCTAAGAGATATCTTAAACCACGTTAAAAGGAACAACCTTTATCCCGAGAAAAAAAAAATTACCACTAACTTCATTCGATCTCCGACTGTGAAGTGTTGAGTTGAAGATTAGTGTTACCGTTCTGCATTTAAGACACTGGTAAAAGACAGAGACAACGACAACTAAAATGTCAGTGAAAAGAGTTTTTTTTTTTTTTATCAATCTGATTTTGCTTTTCTGAAACGCACTGTGCTGTTAACAGCAAGAGTTGAAAAGAGGATGGGTGTTGAAAGGAAGATGAGTGAAGTTTTAAATTTGTTTAGGTTTATATATACATGGTGTGAGATGGAGTAGACACCCTGAATTAATTTCAACATATAGAGCAACACTTTGTTGCAACAAATGTATATAAGAATGGCAACATATATGTGATTTCCTCGATCCTTAAATCTATATAAGTTGAAAATGTACGTGATTCTTCCTCAATCTATAAAAGTATTACTTTAACTCACTAGGATGATAAGATTAGCTCTTGTAATAATGTAGTTATGATTTTTGTTGTAATATGATGTATAAAAGTAGTGTAGACTGATTTTATAGGATCGAAGATTTCATATTTAATTAAAAATAAAACTAATTTATAAAATATAAGTATGGCAAATTTTATTAAATAAGTCAATTTTGTGATGGTGAATTAGATTTATCTACAAGACTAATTTTGCAATCAATAAATATTGTAAATCACTTTAACTCAAAATAGTTATTATCTCAAGTCTCAAATATAACTTAACACAAGTTAACTCAAATATCACAATCATTTCAAATAATTATCAGAGAGTCAAAACTCCACCTTAATCCTTAATACAATATATACTATACATATAAATAAACTTGAATGAAGTAGATGTAATTAATTAACTTGACTTATTTTTAATTGAGCATGCCTTTGTAATAATTCCTTGATGGATAGATAAAATCTAACTATCACCTGCATAACCAATATTTCCTCTTTAGTCAAACCAACAATATTATTTCCAAATTTTCAATGTCATAAGAAGAGAAAAAAAGAGAGATTGAATCACAACCATAACATCATCATTTCCATTAATGAATATACATATAACTCAATCCAAATACTAATAAACTGTAATTCATCGTCCATTACATTATAATAATATTCAAATACAATATATCAATATAAATTAAAAATTAAACTAATTTTATTATTTAGAAATATTATGACTTTTTTATTGGAAAATTGACTTATCTTTCAAAGTTTTCAAAGATAAACCATATTATATATCATTTAGAAATATATAATAATTGACTTTTTGTATTTTATATCCTTTGCCAATAATAGATTAATTGGTCCTCAAGATAAATAAAGTCAATTTTATTAAAGAACTAAATTAGTTAAGAAACATTAATAAAAATATTTAACACTCACTGTTATAATAATAATATAAACAATGATTTATTAAAATCTTTCAGTTATTTTTTAAAATAAAAACTAGGAGATAAGATTATTAAAAAATTGAAGTACAATTAAGTTGCACAGAACATTGATACTGTCGATCTAGTACCCAAAATGTTACTATCCTTGGAGACAAAGTGGACCCACCGCAGGTGGGACTGGTCACCACCACAAAATTACCCTCCCACCCACTCCTTCCCCACATCTTCTCTTATTACTCTTCCTACCAATCTTATATTTACAACACTTCTTTTATTAAGTTCTTACAAATCAAGTTTACTAATATTTAAATTTAGAATAAATAATATTCTCATATGAATACTATTAAATTAAATTATTTCACGTCTTATCAAAAAGGTTTATTTTTCTTGTGTTTTTTCATTTCGAAAAGTAATTTTGGTTTAATTATTTTCATTTTTAAAATTTATTTTTAATTTTCACTCCAATAAAAACTCAACTAAAATTTTAAATTAATAAATTCTTTTAAATAAACACTCAAGCAATTTTATAAAATATGCATAATCTGTATATATTATTTCCGTAATAAATATAATATAGTACATTAAATATTATATTATAATAAAGATATATACATATAAAAATATTAAATTAAATAAAATATAATTTGTCAATTAATTATATTAAACAAACATAATTACTATTTTATATTTTTTTCTTAATTTATTCTTTTATGTTTTTATTAATTTGAGGGTCAATAAATTTCTGGAGGTGATTTTTTTCTCATTTTCGAATATATTTTATTTTATTAATTAGAGAATCTTAAAGATCCTGATTAGAGGAAAGAGGGTTAGTCAGGAACATTAAACAATGTGCGGAATTGATGAGCCAAAAGAAAATACAAACAAAGGCAAAGATGGTGTCGGTGGTTAGTGACACGTCAGAATAGAATCTTGGCCACTTCATTAAATTGGGACCCACCAAGACACACGTGTCATATGTGTAAGATGAAGAAGATGGGACATGAGCATATCTAATGCATGGATGTTACTCCAAGGAGAGAATGACACGTCATTGTATTGTATGGAGTATTTTGCAAATTTATTTATTTTTTCATTAATTTAATCAATTTATTATCTCATCATCCTCTCCACTGACTGCATCTACCTTCTTTGAATTCCTTCCATATCTGGTTCAGCTGCCAATTTCAGTAGTTAATGATGATATTTTCAATCGTTCACATTTTCTCAAAAAATTTTATGCAACAATTTGTGTAAAAATTTATTTTCATTCCTATTTTTATATTTTAGTGTTTCACACCGTGGTTGTATATGTATATTTTTATATGTTATTTATTATTATAAATATAAATATTAACTATTTAATTTTAGTTTATGAATGAAAATTAGAAGTACTCGATGAAAAATATATTTAACTCTGTTATCAAGTATTTAATATTTAAATAAAACTTTTTTTTTAATGTTAAATAAAAAAAATGTATAATTATATAAATAGTTAAAATGATTAGAGGTGTATGATAAGAATAAGTAATCAAATTAGATATTTAATATAATATTTTTAATTATTTAATAAAATAAAAATACAGCCTTATTTTTATATTCGATTTTAAAAAATATTATCTATACCTGTACTCATACTCTATTTTTGTTAATGAATACAAATATTAATGAATACAAATAATTTACATAGATCTTGTTCAAAAAAAAAATTATCTACAAGAATGATTGCCATGTGTATATTTTATTAGTTTTTTGCATTCTTATAGTGTTTTATTTATTATTAATTTAATAGTTTTTCACATATAAAATTTATACAAATGTATAATAATAATAATAATTTTGCTTTAATGTTTTACATACTATAAACCATTCACAATAAAATTGAAATAAATGCATGTCTGGTTTCATTTGAATATTCTCATAATCAATTTTTAAAATCAATTTGTGTTAATAAATTATTTAGAGGCATCCAAAATTAATTTTTAAAATCACTTGAAGATGTGAAATTCACATTAAAATATAAATCGTAAAATTCTAGAAAATTATATTTTAAGAGTGATAGTGATTTAAAAATATTGAGACTCGATTATTTTAATATTAAAAATTAGTAGTATAAATAAAATTGTTATAAAAAAGTTTTATTATTTTAAAACACAGTCTATCTAGAAACCACTTTTCTTCTAAAATTCTTTGACTTTTCTCTAGGAGTTTTGTCTCTTTGGTCGCCTGATTGAAAAATCGAGACCATAGAGTTGATTCTCTCGGCGAGCTCTTCAATTTGGACCGATTAGTTTATCTGTTTTGCGAAAATTGAGTTTCCATAATCTTTTTTGTCTATTTCTGTTTTCTGCTGCATGTTAGCTCTCTTATAAGTTTGCATGCGTCTTTTTAATCATCACTATGAGTCCTTTATTGATAAATAATCATAACGGTATGTCGATCGTTCTTGTGATGTTTCTATGTGTAGATAGAGCAACCTATGGAGTTATAAGTGTTTGACATTTATAGAGCTGTTTAAACAAGATAACAATTAAGGGAAGCAAGTTAATTGCACTTTTTTTAAAATACATACATGATTGAATTACTCATTACATTATTGTATTGTGATTTGCTAGCATGATTTAGTCCTATGATGTATTTTACCGGTTGAATTTGGGGTTAAATCTATCGTTAATTGAAAAGGTACTTTTCGTCAACAAGAAGATGTGTTTAGTGAGTGGATTAGAACCTTAAGGTGTTAGCTGACTGATTTATTATAAAAACTTTGTATGTTTTCTATATATGAATATTAATGGAATTTGAATATATGTGAAATTAAACATAACAACACTAGTGCAGATTTGATAATTTACCTCGCCTTATAGGTCTCGGTTATGGCGGAACCGAAACCTATAAGGAGGCGGTGGCAATTTTGCAATTTCAGCAATCTATATTGCTTCGGTTCTACAAACAACCGGTGCCGTAAGCGGCTTTAGGCTCCGGTTCCTTAAGAACCGAAGCCTATTAGGCAGTCCAGAAATGAAAATTTTAAAATTGGCGCCAGCAAGAACACATTTGGCCTCGGTTGCTTTTTGACCGAGGCAATATTGGACAGTTTTAGGCCTCGGTTGAAATAGAACCGAGGCCTATAACCCTGCCCAGAAACCCTAATTTATAAATTTCATCAGCGCCGCAATTCACCCCTCTCTCTCTCTCTCTCTCTCTCTCTCTCTCTCTCTCACTTCCTCCCTCACCAATTCGGCCCCCACGACCTCCTCTCGTCTTCCACTCCCCTTCTCTTGGAAACCCACCACAACGCCTTAACTCTTCTCCCAAACCACACCGTCGACGATGACGACGCCCTCTGCAACTCTCCTCCCATGCACCCTACATCGCCTCCCCTTCTGGCGTCGCCCTCCTCGACCGCCACGACAATCTTTACAAAGGCTCTTACTTGGAATTCGCCGCCTTTAATCCCTACCTCGACCCCGTCTAGGCCGCTCTCGTCGCCGCGGGCAGCGGCGACTACCACGACATTGTGGATGCTGTTTTGGTGGAGAAGGAAGACGCCGCCGTTAAACAGGAGCATACGGCGAGGTTTGGGAGCGTGAAGATGAACTCTCGATGGTGATGGCAGCGTGAAAGCGCGGTGGTGATGGTTCAGCTGCAAGCGCTGTGCTGCGGTGGCTGCACGTTGCAGAGAACATGGAAAAGCGGTGGTTGCCGACAATGGTGGAACGTGAACTGCCATGGTTGGTGCGCGAGGAAGCTTCGCGGAGGCTGCAAATTTTTTTTTTTTAAATATTGAATCTATGGCTTCGGTCTCTCTGCAACCGAGACAGAAAAGAGATCTATGGCTTCAGGTAATGACCGAGGTCAAAAGAAGTGTCTTTTGGCCTCGCTTTAATATGCCTCAGTTCTTAAACCGAGGTAGAATCTCGAAAATAACCGGGGCCAAAAGGGGGTACTGCACTAGTGCAAAAATACTCGATCTATCTCGCACTTTGTCTTGGGGACTAAGGGATCAACTTGCATGACCGGTCCCACATTGTCATCTCTAATAAAAACCACTTACAAAACTTTTACTAAATAAATTATTTTCATAATATTTAAATGTAAAACACTTAATCATTAAATTAAATTTATTACATGTTTTCTAATATTTAAATGTAAACATTAAGTGCAATGCAAGGTTAGAAGTAAGTTATTCAAATAAAGAATCTGAATTTGAGTTTGACATCTAAAAATATATATTAAGAAAGGAAAACTTATTAATTAACATGGTAATAAGTACAATTCTTCGACAGATTGGTAAACTAATAAAATCAGTAAATATTTTGTAATTATAATTATACAAAAAAATTTACATGATATATTTGTTACCTTTTACACTTATTACTTTAAACGTAAGATAAATTTTATATATGTATATAATACACAGAAACTAAACTCAAACTTTTAAAATTTTGCTGTAAAGGTTAAGAATGTTTTATTAAAGACTGGATAACCATAAATAAAGCTTTTATACGGTAAGTATATGATAATTAAGCTTTATTTTTATCTACAAATGTAAAAAAACGACCATATATACATCTTGTCCAAAAAAAAAAAAAAAGCATTCGTAAACTGACGTATGTCTTTCTATTGATTAATACAAAGGAGAAGAACTTTTATTTAAATGCGTAAGAAATTCATCACTATAACAATTTCTGTATACAACTTTTTAAATGACATTAGTTTACGACACCTTTCTCAATAAAACTTGCCTTCACCAATCTAACTTATTAAATATTTAATTTAATCGCTGTACTGTTTTTGTAGTTTATTGTTTTGACTTAATAAGTAAAAAAAAGTAATTTTTTTTTTCAGAAAAACAAATTTAATGAATTTCAGTCTTCTTGTTAGAACTATTATCAACGGTTACGATTTTCTAGTGGCATAAATTTTGTTTAGGACGTTCTATCCATTCTTACACATAAAGTCAATGAGTAAAGTGTAGAAAAACACAGGAAAAGAATAATAATTCAATCATCATAAAGTTAACCTAATTTCAGAAACGAAATGAATTTTAATTAGAAGTGATTTATTTTTCTAGAAACATTGGTAAGACTTGTCTTTAAATAGCACCATTGATGACACTCGTTTATTATTGTAACATAAACAATCCCATCAGCAGTTTAAAGGATGCGACAAGAGCATTGAGTCAAATACTACAGGAACCACATAATACTAAAGGTGATTAAAGAAATGAATTGTTTATTAGGGCTGCAAAATTAGCACATACTTAGTATAATATAATAAGAACAAAAGAAGTGCTGGGTACGAACGGAGTGGGGAAAAATGGATAAGGATACGAGTTTAAAAACAGAGACGATGAGTCGGAGAGAGAGAGTGCAAGAACGGTAGCTGTGACAGACAAAAGTGGTTTCTGAAAACAACAAATAAACCACACCAAAGTTGGCATGCTAGTAATAATGAATGGTTCTTTTCGAGGCAAACTATAAAATATTATCAAACACTACTGTTTCTTTCAAATGGTAAATTTAGGTGAATTTTGGAACTCGCTAGAACCAACAAATCCTTTTCTTTTCATTTTAACACATTTCTTGTTTTTCTGGCCAAATTCTATTCTTTTCAAATAATAAAAAGCAATAATAACAGCTTTGTTTCCTCCTCCGAGTTCTGGCATTTCAAATGCAAGTTGCCATTTATAAATGGAAACACGTATATTATTTACAACGTCAAAATTTGGTATTTTCGATATTTGCATGAGGTGAATTGTCATATAGTAATCATCACTGGCTACTCATCTGACTTTTTTTTTTTTTTAATTCAGAGCATATTCTTCATAAGGTCTACCTCATCATATATAGCTATTTTTATTTTTTTATTTTTAGTTTTATTACAATATTATTTATACACACATATAATCGAAAAGTCTTTTCTATGTTGTGACGAACATCACAATGCACCCACCAATCCACCGTAAGCACCGTTTCAAACTACTCACACCTCACGTGACACTTCATCCTTGCAATCCCACGTGATCCGAGCGCAACTTTTCAATTTTATCCATACCCCAAAATTTTATAATATTCTAAAATTAATCCATTTATTACCAAACAAAAAGGTTTTCACGCTTAATTTTCATTGAATGGAGTAAAACGTATACAACACTCTCATAACATGAGTTATGTTCTCTCATGATTTTTGATTTCTTCATGTCTAAGCACTTATGATGATTAAATAGCTAATATTTGGTCCACAAGATAAAACTTATCAATCACTCGTTTTAATTAATTCCTTGGGCATCAAGAACCAGAGTAAATTACATTTATTCATTATTACCCCTTTTTTTTTTTCTTTTTTAATTTGTAACATTTTACATTTATTTCATTTTAATGGACAGGTGTACGGATCGTAGTTATCGGGGATGCAATAGTACCCTGATTTGTTGCGCACACGGTTTTTTGAAACATGGATTTATGCATTCGAAATACTTATGATCCTGAGACCAACACAAAGCTTGAACTATAATGACATTAATTTGGGCATAATTTATTACACATTTAACGTTCTCATTAAACAGTCACAGCTATGTTCAGTTACTGCACTAACTTTCAAATAAAAATAAATTAAAAAATGTTCTGTTCTCCATAAAAGAACGCCTTATTGCACGGAAAAAAAGCCACATCTCGTACAGTTAAAAGAGTATAATGATTGTACCATAAAATCATTCTGATCCAGCTCAACAGATGAAATATAGCGCAATAATACGATAGTATAAGTAAAAAAATACCATAAAATAAAATAAAAGGCTGACGTGGCACAAAGTAATCCCTGTAAGAATGCATATTCTAATAATTCTATTTATATTTTGCAGCAACACTAAGAATATACCTTTATTATACCCTGTGCATTTTTACTCAACCACCCTCGGTGGAGTAAGAAAGAAGATAGATAAAGTTTTTTTTGACCTTTGGTGAATCTCTTACTTAATTAAAGCTTTTATTTAATTTATTAATTTATTTCGCATATGTGAAATTCCCGTTCTGCTTGGTGCTCCTCTTGTCTATAAATTGACGCAGCCACCACCTCAGTTTCCATTCATTCACTTCTTCTCTTTGTAACCCCCTCTCTATTTTGCGTTCATTTTGTTTTCGTAAGTACTGTTTGTTCTTTTTCTCTTTCTCTTTTCTCTTTCGTGTTCCTTTTTCTTCTTTCTTTTTCTTGTTCTGTCCCTCCCCTGTTTCGGTGCTCTGTTCACCGCTTCCACTTTAGACCGATTTTCATGTTCTTGCATGTTCATTCTATTCTAACCAATGGATCAGACACCATTCTCTGATAAAGGGGTCTCTAATAATGCCATATAATATCATGGGGTGGTGCGGTTACACCAACTCTGTTTCTGGGTCTACTCTGTTCAATTTTACTCAGAAAAACTTGTTCTTAGATTGTATTCGGTTTGTGAGGAAGATGATCCTGTCGGTCTGTTTTTTTGTTATTCCTTAACCTGTTACTAGGATTAAATTCTTGAATGCGTGTTCTGTCTTAAAAAAAACAAAACAAAACAAATGAAGATAACACTGTGTACAGCCTGGCCTCGAACCCAGGATTTCTTTGTTGGTTTCTTATTATTAAAAATTCAAAAGGAAGTCTTCTTTTTTCTTCGGGATGAACGGTTGAGACTTATGAGAGGTTTAAGCTAAGCCTTGAGTGGAATATTCAATTTATGTTTAAAACAATAGTCCAAGCACAGGACTTTCTTTCAACCACTTTGGTGGGTTGTTAATTGCTATTCTTGTTCTAATTAATTAATGTAATTATGATTTAAAAGGACAAGTTGGTGACAGGGGAAAAAGAAAGTGCATCTTGCAATTATTCTTCTGCAGCACTGTTTAAGGTTGAAATCTCAGTAGAAAAAAGTAGAAGATCTGGTATTATATTTTTTTGGACAGTTGGTTGGTGGGGGTGGGTGGTATTGGTCTTGAAATCCAATCCAGTTTTGTAGAATATTTTTTATGTTTTTATTTATTGTTTGATCAATTGTTTGGGGGTATTGACTTTGCGATTACTCGAGATTAATGGTTTTTCGTGATGACATGTTTTGTATATCCTTGATCCGCGTCTTACAATGCTTTTTGTTGTCGCAGTTGAAGTCTTTCCCTGTGATCTTCCAAGCCAATGGCTACCGATCGTTTGACCCGTGTCCACAGTCTCCGTGAGAGGCTCGATGAAACCCTGTCTGCCAACAGGAACGAAATTCTGGCCCTTCTGTCAAGGTAAACTCATCATTTCAGTTTTTGGTTTAAGAGTTCTTTCATGGTCAAAGGGTTTTACGCAGTGAGTTTGTTTAAGGTTGCATAATTTTTGTACGTGTGTTTTTTCTCTCTTTAAAGGTGGTGGAAGGTCTACTAATTATGTTTAGACAATGAGTTTGTTTAAAATTGTTCAATTCGTGTATGTGTGTGTGTTTTCTCTCTAGTGGAAGTTCCACTAACTGTGTTTAGACAGTGAGTTGGTTCAAGGAAAGCTCAAGTTATGTTTGTGTCTGTGTTTGTGTCGTAAAAAGGTGGTGAAAGTTCTACTACGTATGTGTCGGGAAGCAAATCGTGTAACACTAACAAATTTACGGAATTTTGACAGGATCGAAGGCAAGGGCAAGGGGATCTTGCAACACCATCAGGTCATTGCCGAGTTCGAGGAAATCCCCGAGGAGAGCAGACAGAAGCTTACCGATGGTGCTTTTGGAGAAGTCTTGAGATCTACTCAGGTAACCAATTCTTTTGAGTTTTGTACATGAGGTTTTTAGCTATGATGTATGGTGTCTGTTTTGCTGGTTTTCTCATTTCGTTGTTTATTCTCTTTGTATGTTGTAGGAAGCCATAGTTTTGCCACCATGGGTTGCTCTGGCCGTTCGTCCAAGGCCTGGTGTGTGGGAGTATCTGAGAGTGAATGTGCACGCTCTTGTTGTTGAGGTGTTGCAACCTGCTGAGTACCTGCGCTTCAAGGAGGAACTTGTTGATGGAAGGTGAAGAAAATGTTCGGAGTTTGTGTTAAATGGTGTACTTCTTATGTTGCTTACACTATTTGTAAACGTCTTTTTCACTCTTACTGCAGTTCTAATGGCAACTTCGTGCTTGAGTTGGACTTTGAACCCTTTACCGCATCCTTCCCTCGCCCAACTCTTAACAAGTCAATTGGAAATGGCGTGCAGTTCCTCAACCGTCACCTTTCTGCCAAACTCTTCCATGACAAGGAGAGCCTGCACCCGCTTTTGGAATTCCTCAGGCTTCACAGCGTCAAGGGAAAGGTAGGGATCTATTTCTGGCCTTTAATTTAAACTAGAGTGATATGCATTAGGCACATTCTTCAGTAGTTCAATGAGTTGAGTATCTGCATCCATGTTTGTACCATGTCTAGTAACCAGATCTGGAGTTGAAATCTATTATGGTTGTGGAAACAGTTTCTCTAACATGTTAAACACAAGGCATGTAGTTAGTTGGTTGTTTTGCTGACTGATTATGTTGTTGGTATGCAGACTTTGATGTTGAATGACAGAATTCAAAACCCGGATGCTCTTCAACATGTTCTGAGGAAAGCTGAGGAGTATCTGGGCACGGTGCCTCCTGAAACCCCCTACTCAGCATTTGAGCACAAGTTCCAGGAGATTGGTTTGGAGAGAGGGTGGGGTGACAACGCTGAGCGTGTGCTGGAGTCAATTCAACTTCTCTTGGATCTTCTTGAGGCCCCTGATCCGTGCACCCTTGAGACTTTCCTCGGAAGAATCCCTATGGTGTTTAATGTTGTTATTCTTTCTCCCCACGGTTACTTTGCCCAAGATAATGTCTTGGGATACCCCGACACTGGTGGTCAGGTTGTTTACATCTTGGATCAAGTTCGTGCTTTGGAGAATGAGATGCTCCATCGCATTAAGCAACAAGGATTGGACATTGTTCCTCGTATTCTCATCGTACGTCCTAGTATACGTACATTTTTGAAGTCTTATTAGTGCGTGTGGGATATGTTGTTCTTCTAATTGATGCTTGTTAAATGCAGATCACCCGTCTTCTCCCAGATGCAGTAGGTACTACTTGCGGCCAACGTCTTGAGAAGGTGTTTGGAACCGAACACTCTCACATTCTTCGAGTTCCCTTTAGAACTGAGAAGGGAATTGTTCGCCAGTGGATCTCAAGATTCGAAGTCTGGCCATACTTGGAAACTTACACCGAGGTAAACTTTTTACCTCATCATAATTTTAACAGCGGTTATGCATTTTGTTGTGTTTTCACTTCTCTAATCGATTGTCTCTTGTTAACAGGATGTTGCTCATGAGCTTGCCAAAGAGTTGCAGGGCAAGCCAGATCTGATCGTTGGAAACTACAGTGATGGAAACATTGTTGCCTCTTTGTTGGCACATAAATTAGGTGTCACTCAGGTTGGTCCACGATTATCTTGTTAAAGTTGTGATAACTATGGATATATATCGGAACTCAGAGGCCTAAGATTTTATGTTTACCAATGTAGTGTACCATTGCTCATGCACTTGAGAAGACCAAATACCCTGAATCCGACATTTACTGGAAAAAACTGGAAGAGAGATACCACTTCTCTTGCCAATTCACAGCTGATCTTTTTGCCATGAACCACACTGATTTCATTATCACCAGTACATTCCAAGAGATTGCTGGAAGGTGAGTTTGTTGTTTTGTTCTTTCACCCAATTTTCTTACTGATCGACTTACCAAATCTCTTGAATCGTTTACAGCAAGGACACTGTTGGACAGTATGAGTCTCACACAGCCTTCACCCTTCCTGGACTCTACCGTGTTGTGCACGGTATCGATGTGTTCGATCCAAAATTCAACATTGTCTCTCCCGGAGCCGATCAAACCATTTACTTCCCCCCAACCGAAACTAGCCGCAGGTTGACCTCTTTCCACCCCGAAATCGAAGAGCTTCTCTACAGTTCAGTCGAGAACGAAGAACACATGTTAGTGTCTCCTCTCACTTCCTTTGTCTTATCTAATCATTATATGATGCAAGGTTTTAATTAATGAAAGTGTGACGACTTTGAATTGAACAGATGTGTGCTGAAGGACCGCACGAAGCCGATTATCTTCACGATGGCGAGGTTGGACCGCGTGAAGAACATCACAGGACTGGTGGAGTGGTACGGTAAGAACGCGAAGCTGAGGGAGCTGGTGAACCTTGTGGTGGTGGCCGGAGACAGGAGGAAGGAGTCGAAGGACCTGGAAGAGAAGGCGGAGATGAAGAAGATGTATGGCCTGATCGAGACGTACAAGTTGAACGGACAATTCAGATGGATATCGTCTCAGATGAACCGTGTGAGGAACGGAGAATTGTACCGTGTGATCTGTGACACGAGGGGTGCGTTTGTTCAGCCTGCGGTGTATGAGGCATTTGGTTTGACAGTGGTGGAGGCCATGACTTGTGGGTTGCCAACATTCGCAACATGCAATGGTGGACCTGCTGAGATCATTGTTCATGGAAAATCTGGGTTCCACATTGATCCTTACCACGGTGACCGTGCTGCTGATCTCCTTGTTGACTTCTTCGAGAAGTGCAAGGTTGACCCATCTCACTGGGACAAAATCTCTCAAGCTGGTCTCCAACGTATTGAAGAGAAGTAAGCAAAAATTTATGAATCAGAAATCAGAAATCAGAAATCAAAAAGTTAACCTCTTTCTTTGTTCCTCCTCCACAGGTACACATGGCAGATTTACTCCCAGAGGCTTCTCACACTCACTGGTGTTTATGGTTTCTGGAAGCATGTTTCTAACCTCGATCGCCGTGAGAGTCGCCGCTATCTTGAGATGTTCTATGCTCTCAAGTACCGCAAATTGGTATGTTTATTTAGTATGTTACATATTATGTATGGAACATTATGCAATGTCTTTCAACTTGTTAATGTTTATGTTTTCGTTGTTTTTTTACTACCTCAGGCTGAGTCTGTGCCCCTTGCTGTTGAGTAAAAAACTGAGGATGAAGAAATGGAGGAACCGGCTTTTTCTTTCTCATTTGGAGTTTGTCGTACTTGAGTTTCATAAATAATGTCCATCATGTTAATTCTGTGATTAAGTTTCGATAAGAAGAGAGAGAGAGAGAGAGAGGAAAAAAAAAGCTCTTTTGTTTTTTTTCTTTTTGCATGATTTGGATCTTTGATTGAAAAATCTTGGAATTGGGGTGTTTTGCCCATCAATTCAGTTTTTTTAAGCCGTGCCTTCTTACTTTGTCGTGTACATCTTATCCTTCCCCTAACTTTACTTTCATGCTGTCTTTAATAAACTCAAAACAAAACCATGGAAAAAAAAACATCATCATAATAAGTATAGTATTTTGTAGGACTAAAGAGGGACCCTCGCCTATGAATACGAAAAAAGTGAAAATTGACGTTGGAATTTAAAGATTTACTTGTCCTTGTCAAATCTCATTGTTGCATAAGTATATAATTCTGGAGTAGCAATCGGTGAAGCAACTCCTTTTCAACCGGGCTTATTTTTTTGGTCACGAATATTTTTCGTCATGCGAAGGATCTACCAATTTATGAATAAAATCTTATGAGTTGTTGGGAATGGACGTGAACGTCAAATTTTGTAGCTTTTTTTGGGCCCTCTCATCAACGGGCCTAGTTCAAAAGAAAGTTAAACTTAACCCGTAAATTACTAACTTTTTTGTTTGCTTCCTTCTTGTCTTACACATACAGTGTGAACTATTTTGTCATCAAATTGGATTTTTCTGGAAAAAGATTTGTATTTTTTTTCCAGCGGGAGAAAATGGCACATCAATAGTATTTTTTTATCATCCAAAGAACTTTACTAATCAACGAAGATCAGAAGTAGTGATGACAGACATCACCTTCAGTTATTAGAATATGTGAGAAAGAACAAATTTGTGTAACAACTCCTTGAAGGTGTGAAATATCTATTTAGGATGTTGTATGCTTCCGAATCTTTGTTTGTTTGAATCCCTTGAGAATTAGTTCCTTCACTTTTTTTCTTGTCATTTTCTGAATCCAGGACGAAATATCCATATCTACAGAAGATTGAAGAAAAGAAAAAACATTTTAGTTTTAATCACAATTCAAAAGTAATGCTTTATTACTGCTGACCATCCATCGGCAAAAGGAAGGAAAAAACTAAATGACAGCATGAAAACGACAATTCCTTATAACTAGTTTTAGCGGTAGTTACTTAAACAAAAACTAATCAATAATCTGAACAATTACACAGAAAGCTGTTCAAATTTAAGCAGGTAGCCATTAATGCTCTTCAACGAAACTCACTAAAAACAAGTGTAAGCAATTGTTCATCAAGGTATTTTTCTAACCAATCAACATACAAGTCGTTGTAGTATAGTGGTAAGTATTTCCGCCTGTCACGCGGACGACCCGGGTTCGATCCCCGGCAACGGCGTTTTATGGTTTTCTTTTGGCTTACCGAAATTTGAATCTACGTTAAATTAGCATTTGTTTACGATTATATATAATTATTAAAAATAATATTATATGTTGCCCCCAAATTATGTTTAGACAATATGTGCCTAAATTTTCGATATAATGATTATTTCCGTAGAAAATTGATAAGAGTTGATGACAAAATTTAGAAAGATTATAAGAAAATAAACATTTAAGGACAATAAAAATTGTTATTAATAAGTAATACAAAAATATTTACTTATTTAAATCTTCAACATCATACCTTATTATAATATTATCAAATCTTTACTTATTATAAATCTTATTATTTTTTAAGAATAATTTAGACTATTTTTATCATATTTACTAGTTATAACAAAAGTAAAATAATAAATAATAAATAATATTAATATTGTGAAAATTTATTTTTATTTATATTTTAAACCACTATAATAAAAATAAATTTTATTTCAAATTGTATTGTCAAATTAATTTAAACTTAAAAAAATTGGTGTATTCTAAAACCCTTGTAGATTTTTTATTTAAACTTGAAAGGAGTAACAAACTCAACAGAAAAAACAGAAAATAAACCCATGCACGTAACCATGCCCCATGCATAGGCCCATACACATTGACTTAAATCTCAACATGCCTCCTTAAGTCAAAATCGAACAATTCCCAGAGATTCTCTAAGTTTACAAAATCTAGCGGCCTTCAAAGGCTTTGTAAAGATATCTGCATTCTGATCTTCTGTGTTGCAGTGCTCTACTTCAAGCTTCTTGTCATTAACCTGCTCTCTCAAAAAATGAAACCTCATCTCTATATGTTTGCTTTTGTCATGAGCTGATGGGTGTTTAGCTAAGTCTATTGCAGACTTATTATCAGCAAACAGTATTGGTGGTTGGATCAAATCTGCATTCAGCTCCTTCAACAGCATCCTAAGCCATGCGACTTCACACGCAACCTGCGCAGCAGCTATATACTCTGCTTCACAGGAGGAGAGAGCCACCACGGGTTCCTTGACTGAATTCCAGGATACTGGTCCTTCGCCATAGTAAAAAATGTGACCTGCAGTACTTTTCCTGTCTTCCCTGTCACCACACCAATCTGCATATGCAAATCCCACCAACTTCATCTCACCCCTGGCTTCTTGCATGGAAAGATTATACCCAGGTTACACGTTCCACGCAAATAACGTAAGATTCGCTTCACGACATTCATATGGCTAACTTTCGGGCTCTGCATATGTCTGCTAACAATGCCAACACCATAGCTCAAATCGGGTCTGGTGTTACATAAGTATCTCAGACTCCCAATGATTCTTCGAAACTCTGTGTGATCAACATCTTCTTCCTCAGTGCACCTTTCTAATCTGAGACCCATTTCCGTTGGAGTTACTGCAGCATTGCAATCCTTCATCCCGAACCTGTTGAGAAGATCACGTGAGTATTTCATCTGATACATAATAGTTCTAGCTTCTGTGAACTGGAACTCAATGCCTAGGAAGTAGTTGAGTCTTCCCAAATCGCTCATCTCAAATTCACTAAGCATTTGAGACTTAAATTCTGCAATAGCTTCTGGCTTGCTCCCGGTCACCAACATATCATCCACATAAAGACATACTATTATTTTCTCTTCTCTATCTTGATCTTTCCAGTACTTGGTGTACACCCCTTGTTCAGAAACACATCTCACAAAACCAATCTTCTCCAAGAACTGATTGATCCGATGGTTCCAAGCTCTAGGAGCTTGTTTAAGCCCGTAAAGTGCCTTATTAAGCCTGTACACCTTGTGCTCTTCTCCTTTGACTATGAAACCCAATGGTTGTGTTACATATATTTCCTCCTCCAAATACCCATTCAAGAAGGCAGATTTTACGTCTAGTTGGTGCAAGGACCAACCCTCCCACGTTGCCATTGCAACAATGATTCTAACAGTCTCCAATCGAGCCACGGGAGCATAGATTTCTCCATAGTCAACTCCTGCTTTCTAGAGAAATCCTTTGGTGACCAATCTAGCCTTGTACCTCACAATTTCACCCTTAGGATTGGCTTTTATTTTGTAGACCCATTTCAGAGAGATTGGTCTTCTGTTTGGTGGTGGTTCAACCAGTGTCCACGTCTTGTTTTTCTCTATGGCTTCAATCTCTTCCTCCATGGCTCGCACCCCGAGTGTCTCGAATAGCATCATCGAATTCTATCTGATCTGCCTCAGCTATCAGGGCGAAATGCACGAAATTTCCATTCTCCGTTACCGCTAGATCATTGAAAACTTCATAATCTTTGAAACGTGTAGGTGGTTGAGTAACACGCTGTGATCTTCTAGTTTGTTCATGAGGCTCCTGCTGCCCTGTTACATCACCTACAACATCATCAGTGAGTGAAATTGTTGGTGATGTACCTGATTGAGTTCCTTGACTCGTTTCTTGCCAGTTCCAACACGAGCTTTCGTCAATCACCACATCTCTACATATGATTACCTTTCGAGAGTTTGGATCAAACAATTTATAGCCACATGTTACGTGATAGCCAATCAAGACTGCCATAGCACCTTTGTCATCAAGTTTGCTCTGTGTTTGATCTGGAATGCGATGATAACAAAGAGAGCCAAAAACTCTCATATGAGTTACATCCGGTTTCTGACCAGACCAGGCTTCCTCTGGTGTTATATCATCAAGCTTCTTTGTTGGTGAACGATTCAAAACATAGGCAGCAGTT
>Ga0214545_1007320_pt1 | contig 18532 bp, 9 predicted proteins | sample CNSS4metaG_FD_160064 | JGI IMG/M metagenome (GOLD analysis project Ga0214545, IMG submission 160064) | Root nodule microbial communities from cowpea collected in UCLA plant growth center, Los Angeles, California, USA - CNSS4 | ecosystem: Host-associated > Plants > Roots > Nodule | place: USA...
AAACCTGGGCACTGAGAGACATTTCATTGCTTGAATAGGAGATATCCATTCATAGTTTCTCTCTTACCCTTATTAGCTTTAACTTCACATTTTCAATTCAACATTTTAGTTGCTTACCCTTTGTTAATGGCCCTTGAGAAAAAATGTCACCCCCACTTATCTTTCACAAACAAGGGTGAGGAAGAGGTTCTGTGTAATAAGCTTATTATATATGAGTGGTAGAATTGGATCAAGAGTAGAATGAAAATGAGGAAAAGAAATGTAGTATTATTCATTGGACATCCATTTGCTTGAAGTGATCCAGACATAGGCGAAGATACCTGAGGTAAATCCCTCCTCCAGGTATTCATGAGATCCTGGTCCTCTCCCAGTCTGCTGAGGAGACCCCAAACATCCTGGATCTGGAGGAGGAGTGGATCTTACCATAGATCGTCTTAAAATGGGTAGGCTTGACATAACCATTATAATTGGCATTGAACCAAAACTCTGACCAAGAAGCTATCTTGTCCATTTCTGTGATCCAGAGATAAAAATATACACAAAACAGCTTCATGGTTTTGAATACTCTCCCAATCTGCCCACTCCAATAATTTTTCTTGTCCTGGTACAACATCATGTGTTTATCAGAGCAAGACATTTTTTTTGTCCTCTAACGAAGGTTGATCTTAGTGTATCTGTGTACAAACTATTTGTTCTGTAATTGAATACGTCATTAGAGTTAAAAGTGTTATGAAAGCACTCAATTTGATTTTGTTGTGTCAGTTATTGAACAAACAATGCTTTCTCTGTCATTCTAGGCTCGAAAGAAAGAAGAGAGACTTTGTGAAGCCCTAAAAAAGATTGAGCCTTCTGAATCTTCAGAAACAACCCACGATCCTGAGATATTAACACCAGAAGAACACTTTTTCTTCTTAAAGATGGGCCTTAAATGCAAAAATTATGTGCCAGTTGGAAGGCGAGGAATTTACCAAGGTGTAATTTTGAACATGCATCTGCATTGGAAAAAACATCAGACTTTGAAAGTAGTGGTGAAGACATTTTCAGCAGAGGAGGTTAAGGAAATTGCTGTTGAGCTGGCAAGATTGACTGGAGGTATAGTGCTTGACATTCATGAAGATAACACAATAATAATGTACAGAGGGAAAAACTACTCCCAACCACCAACAGAGATTATGTCTCCACGAGTGTCTCTTTCGAGAAAGAAGGTACGGTGTTTGTGTACTCAATTTTTAGTCACTTTTTAATACAGAATAGAAATTGAGTTTACTGGGTGTGGGGTTTCAAAATCCTCCAACAGTTCTTGGTCTTTCATTGTCCAGAACTTTATGTTGAAATTTCTACAACATAACGCTTCAGTTGCACAACCAGACTATGTTTGAAATTTTGCATTTGCGGACCTTGGATGCGTACATACAATCACTCCTGTTCAAGCTACTTGTCTGTTTATTTTAAAAATTCTTCAGTGCCTTGATGATGTTTATTCTCATCTTTTGCAGGCATTGGATAAATCTAAATACAGGGATGCTCTCCGTGCTGTGAGGAGACATATTCCAAGACTAGAACAAGAACTTGAAATTCTGCAAGCGCAATTTAAAAGTGCAGCAGAGAGTAATACATATGCTTCTGACACAATCCAGAACATTGACAGAGAGAGAATTTCAAATTTTCAGTCAGAGAATTCAGATAAACACCAAGAGTTGATGGATGATAACACTGGATGTACAGAAGATGAGACAGATATGGACTCTGAATTGGATTCTGATTCTGATAACTTATCAGATATATTTGAGACGGATTCGGATGTAGAGAATTTCACCAAAGAGGAAAAACCTCTTTATTTGGACGAGTTTGATAAGTTTCCAGAGCAAAGCGATGGAGAAACAAATAATTTTGAGGACCATCTACGACAAATGTCTCTAAACTCAAAAAACATGCAAAAAGACCAAGACTTACCAAAGCTGGATGAAGTTGATAAGATTTTTCTGCATGCCACATCCTTTCTAAAGAAAAAAACAAAATGAGAAATTTGCAAAACGCAAGTGTAATCGTCATACTTATAGAAAGTATTTACAAAAATTACAAAACGCAAGTAGCCTTAGAGAAATTACGATGTACAACAATGAATGGCTTTGCTATTGATTCATTCTTTAAATTACAAAAATTTTGGATTTAGCACTTTATTTGATACGCTTAGTATTTACTAGTCATTAGATCAAACCTTATCCATGTTGAGTCATGTCATTTAGGATTAGGGGTAAAGTTCTCCCAACACCATTTTTTACAAGCATTAATGTTGAAATTGTCCGTAGGGAAGTGGAGTTTTTTGCTACTTATATCATAAACTGGTGCACTGCTCCTATTTTAGTCTACATCGTGGAAGTTATAATTTAGGAAAATGTTAAAAATTGTGAGCTCTGTTTGCTGCATCTACTTTATGTAACGTGTAGGGAGCGAAAATAGTTGGCTTTAAGTGTTGAACTGTAAAAACAAGAAACAGCATGCAAAATCTTGTTAAGGGAAATGTTAATAGTATACCAATAGTAACTTACTATCAAAACGTCATGAACTGAGTAAATTCTCATTAGCCTTTTGTCACCGTTTTTTCTAGTTTTTGTCAAACTAAACCTGATTAAGATTGATGATTTGTTTGGTAAGAAATACCCATGATTACATGCTTTACTTAGTTAAATTTTACATTCCATTAGTTAATTAAGATGATAATAAACTTGTTTGCATGTACATTTTACATTCAACTCAATTATGCATAGAAAATCAGATCAGTATTTGTTGTCACGCTGATAGACTGGTTTTACTGCAAAATTTGGTTTTCAACTGTGATTTTGTAAATTTTACATTGTTTTCCAAACATTTTCATTGCATAAAACATTGTTTTAGTTCACTTATGTATTTTGTCAAACATCTTGTGCATTTTCAGTTTTCCGTTTGGCATTTCATCAATCACAGTACTGCATTGTTTTAGGTGGTTTTAAACATATATACAAATTATTGCACCTATCTATTTTAATTTATATAAATCCGGTTATTGTTCTTTTGAGTTTGGTAGTCATGGTCATATGCAGCAATGATGTAACTAAACTCGATTGTTGGAAAGGGAGGAGTAAAGGGATCTACGACTGGCATGCGTATTTGTACTATAAGCAATAAAATATATGTAGCACTTTCTGATTTCAAGCAAATTAAATAAGAAAATATAAATATAAAACCTAGAACGTGAAACCAAACCAGTAAAAATTTCCAGCTACAATAAAAAGTAAAAATTTAAGTTGGAGACTCAATGACAACATATACAGCTATTCATCAAGGACGTTTAAGTGTTCCAACCAAAAGGTTGGTCCAATAATGTCAACATGTTCTACAATGACCTTTCCTTTACTTTCAAAAGAGTTACCATTCTCCTCGTGAGTTAGAACAGTGTCTACTTTGTCCCTATAAACTGAGGATCCTTGTCGGAACATGACTGGTAATTTATTGTAGTCAATAGCCAATTCTTCAATTTTCTTTTGCAACTGACCACCCTTTAAACTATTCTGGGCTTCCCTTTTGCTTTTTCCAGATGCAACCAGCTTCCAGAAACAAGAGTTATATTGATTGTTGATGTGGCAATCCACCTGTCTCCATGAAAGGTAGTCCCTCAGAATCTCAGTAGATGGATAGCACACTGCTCTCCCATCAAAGGAAGGAGGGTATTTTAACTCTCTCTGTGGGAAGAACTCATTCCATCTCATCACATAAGTGGATGTGAAGAAAGACACAATTGCTGAAACCATTTTATTAGCTCTCCTTTGGTAAAGATTACTGGTTTTCTTAATAATAAAACTGTACTCATCACTAACCCCATAGGCAAAGACTATATCCTCCCAAAACTTTTCTAAGACAGCAACTGCACACAAATTCATCAGGTTAAGGGCTCTATCATCATTTGGCTTCACAAATTCATGTACCTCAGAAAATCTGTGGAAGTGGCATCCATCTATTCGAACTACAATCCATGTAGACGGCATCAATTTGCTATCAAACTCAAAGGATCTCACATACTCTGGAGTCACATTGTTAATCTCTTCGATAAAACCACCAAGTTCCTTCAAAAGAACGGTATGCTCATTCCAAAATCTCTTACCCGCTATTTTCTTGGAATGCACAGTGATTATCTTCCGTCTGTGCCTTTTAATTGGAGCACCGTTATCTGTGTATTTCACAACATCCTCTACCACTGTCTTCAGAACACAAGAACCTTGTCGGAATATTGGCTCCAGTGTATTGTAATTGACATTGAACTCATCGAATAAAAGATTGTTTAGCTCACTTTTGTCAAAACCCTTGATAAAATCCCATGCTTCCTTCTCATTCATTCCACGTTCAACAAGACGCCAAAGGCATTGCTCATGTTGATTACTCAAATGACAAATATTCTGCCGCCACAAAAGATACGCTTGAAGGGCTTCTATGGACGCACAAGGTATGACTCGCCCGTGGAAGGAAGGAGGACTTTGCAGTTCCTTGTGCGGAAAGAATTCACCCCATTTTCTCAGAAAGACAGAGGAGAAAAAAGAAGTAATGATGGATAACACTTTGCTAGCACGCCTTTCGTAAAACTTGGAGGTCTTCTTCAATACAAAGGTATACTCATTGCTAAATCCATATGCAAGGACTACATCTGCATACTCTTCAAGAATTTCAACGGCACAAGAGTTCATCAGCTTCAATGCGTTTAGATCATAAGGTTTGTGAAGGCTACAGGCATTTATCCAAACAAGGATGATATTGGGAAACATGACCTCGTCTTCAACTTCAAAACACTTGACATACTCATATTTGCTGTTTGCCATGCTGCATGCAAAAGTTTACAAATGTTATGCTCTTTCTTCTCACATAAAACAACAACTACCACATGCTTGCTGGCTTTGCCCTTGTGCACAGAAGTGACAACCAACAGCCTACTCACTATTATTCACAAAATCAATGTCAATTATCTCAAAGCAAAACTTCGATCTTCCCCCACCAATCACTTCAAATAGGACTTGCAAGCACGCCAACAGGTGCAGAGAGTGGCAGTAAAAGCTGTAATTTAAAAAGAATTAGTATTGCTTGTGAGTAGCAAGAGATTCTAACATTATAAAAAGTGTATTACTTATTAGTGCACAGAAGTTAACAACAACAAAAGCCTTATCCCACTAGAAGCACACACAAGTTAACAAAGTAAAACTATTATAATAATAATAAACAAAAATAAAAATGAGTGTATAACATGATGTGATCGTAAACACAAGAAATCTATACGCTTCAAATTCAATTAAACTCAGTTTTGGAATGTGAAGAGTGAGGAAAGGATTTCAAGAACTCTGAACCCGGCCAGAGCAACAAGTGCACAATGAGAGGGAGCGAAAGAAAGACTTTACCGAGAATGAGGAATGTTTGGGAGAACACCCAATTCGATTTTGAATCTCGCATTCCAAAAAGTGAAGACTGAGGAAAGGGAATCAAGAACTCAGAACATTATGGTTTAACATAAAATCCAAAGCCTACATATGTTGCCAATTCTCAATTTAGTTGCTTTACATAAAAACTTGCGGAATCGTTCTCTGCAAACATTATCAGTATTTGAAATTTCTTCCTACCTATAAGGAACTAAATTAAGAATCTATAGGGACCAAATTAAGAATACATAAAGAAAATTAACTTTAACAAGGACCAAATCGGTGACCTTTACACTATTGCGTCTAATTTAATAAGGTTTTTAAAAGTATCAAAGAGAAAATTTGTGCCTGGAGTAGGGGCTGAATTATATTTTTAACCTAAAAAGATTGTTAAAAACATTAGAATAATCAAGTAAAGGGATTATGAAGTCCTCAATAAACTGACCTAGCTCACTCTACAGAGACACAAAATTGCAAACATTGACAGAAAAAGAGGAAGGCAAGGGATTAACAGTACCATGGCCACCCAATCCTCATGAAATTTAAAAATCAAGAATTTAAAAAGAACATATTTTGGTGAGCATGGTTTAAAGTAAATAAACCCTGAGATGATTAGATACGAGGAACAAGACGAGGGTTTAGGAGAATACATTTCGCATGAACTTGCTTTGCTGAGGTTGCGCGGATTGTCGGCGAAAGTGTACCTAAGAATGATTGGCAGTCACATACACACCCAACTTGCCAATTTCTACAATCCCTTTGGAAGTGACCAGAGACCACATCGTACCTTTCCCATCACCAACAAATACAACCACTCAACTACAACAGATTCAACAGATTCAAGTACTATGTTTGCACTTCCCACACAATTTTGTGTTTTCCTTAAAATACCCTCTCTCTTTTTTCATAAAGCACTTCCTTTGAGAAGTGTTTAAAAAACAGAAACTGCTTATAAAAATTGAGTATCTTTTATGCAGTAAAACCGCTACTTTAGTACGGGAGAATTAAATTCTCAAGTTGTTAAAAGAATGATTTTGTGAAAACTTTGGTTAAGGATCGTTTTTTAGAAACATTAATTCTTTCAAATATGATTTTTGAAAATAAAAACAAACATGAGAGTGTCGAAAATTAAAAGATTAAAACCCAAAACGACAGCGGTTTAGTGTGCGTGAGTGAAGAAAACTCACTAATTAGGGTTTCACCCTTATTTTTCTGCTGCTCTGCACTGCTCCCCTGCACCGAACAAATTATATTATAAATCTTTCTTCTATTCCTAGTTATATATTTTTTAAAATTTTGAGCTTTAGATTTGTTTGTGGTTTTTAAGTCAGAATTACGTTGAATATAATAACTTTGTTTTCATATTCTCAAAATATATATAGATAGAGATATACATAGATATAGATATATAGATATTGATATATATTTTGATATACTGAATAATATTTTCTACTTAATTTCAATTTCGTTTAACTCTCACTCTCTAGTCCTTTCTTCTTTTCTCTCTATTCATCTCTGCTGCGTTTTCCGGCAATACACCGTCGCTTCCCTGTTCCCGATAGGTTGCTTTGTAGGTGGACTTCAATTTGTGACTTGCTCTGTGATAACAGTTATTACAGTTTAATTTAGGTGAAAATCGTTTGAATCCCCAATAACAATTACTGAACCAATGTCTGAGGAGAAGATGAGTGAGGAGCCTTCCACTGAACCTGAACAGGTACTTCCTACACCACTTTCATTGATGCATTTTCCGTTGTTTCTCTCTGTTCTCTGAATGTTTAAATTGTAAATGGTGTTCATGAATGAAGGGAACTCAGAGTCCCAATCTGGAGGACTGCTTGAAACTGCTGAAAGGAGAGCGAGACGAACAGCGTCTTGCTGGGCTACTTCTGGTCACCAAGTTCTGCAAAGCTGAGGATCACTACTCTCTTCGGAGGGTGTATGATGCGGTTGGCCCTCGCTTTCTGTATCGCCTTCTTAGAACTGGTACTTAACTTTTTTCCTGCTCCTTCTCTATTCATTTCTAATGTGTTTTTCACACTATCTTTTTTGAATTAGGTATGGGAAGTGGCGTCAATGAGAATCGCGATGCATATTTAAGCCTATCCATCACTGTGCTTGCTGCATTTTGTCGCGTTCCAGATATAGCTTCTTCGGAGGACATGGTTTTGAATATTCCACTTGTGTTAGAAGTTATATCCACCCAGTAATGATCTACACTTGCTTTCATACACCTTATTTTGCCTTCAGCTAGTCCTTTTTTTGTTTATTTTTTAATCTCTTGTTAAGGTCTGGCTCGTCTGTTCTTCAAGAATGCTATGAGTTTTTGTACTTGGTGTCAGCTGCTTCTGGAAATGGAATCACGAGATTTTGTGAATCTGGAGGCATCAAGGTACTAGCTTCTCAAATGAGTGCTTTGCAAGACGGTAAGAATCCATTGCCTGCTGGTAATGCTTGCTTTTACCGTACTGAAAAGTAAGGGACTGAGTGAAACCATTGGCAGTTAGTGTATTTTAATTTTTTATATTGGGGTAATACACTAACACAGTATGTACAACAGTTAGGAATGGAATGTATTGGTAAACAAGGCTGTACTATCTGTGTTTTGAGCTCTGGAACGGATATCAACAAGATATTGGTCCAGAATGCTGCATATCCTCAACGTGAATATTCTTTATCATTTTGTGTGTGTTAACTTTCAAGGCTTGATCCCCTGCTCATCACCAAAAATGTTTACGGTTATAACTTTGGTGTCCCCGAGAATTTTTCTCTCTCGAGATTTCGTCTTATGTCATTCAGTAATTCTTATTTGTAATTACCACATTTTAGTGCGTACATAAACACATCTACTAACATGTGAATTATAAACATGTGCTCCTGATTGTTGTTTACTTATCAGTATTCTCAACCACTGTGCAGGTTCACATGTGATGGAATTATCTTTCAAACTTCTGCAATTGATTGTGGGTAGGATGTCCTTTGAAATAATCCAGAATAATGACTTATCTGATATCTCAGTTATTGTAAGTGTGCTTCTGTAATATTTCTATTCTATACTTAATTTGTTTTCATTTTTATTAACTAATCTTGCATCATGAAATAAACATATATAATGTCTTTGGTGAAGCAATATTTTGACACGTCCCTCTACAGGTGGCAGCATTAGCAAGGCAGTTTGCTGTCTTGCACAATTCCTTAAAATTTGAAGCACTCCACTTGCTGAATGCCATTCTTACCTCAAAAGATTCGGTATGTGATCTTGTCTTACTCTGTTTTCCTTCAGGCATGGTTTTATGGTGTAGTGATATTCTAGTATACTTGAAGATAAAAAATCTACTTAAATTGATATGGCACTGGAATTTGGTTTATTTAGAGTTGTTTCTTTCCTGATATTTTATCAAATTACTTCTAGATAAGAAATTAGATGCTGTTCTCCATATTCTAGTCATCTCTCTGCAGTGTAAATCAAGTGCATTTGCTTGTTGGAGTATTTGGTTCATAATATAGAACCTTTTCATATAAAGGGTCTATTTTGAATTGATGGTTTATGCTCCTTAGGAGACCAATATGTCCAATCTGCCTTGTGGATGACCAAAAATTTATAAATTGAATTCATGACCTTCTTGGGTTCAAATCTATATACTTTGAGCATAATAAGATATCTATTTTTGTAATTTATGTATGTGCAACTTCATTCATTTACCTTGCAATTGACTACAAGTACTTCACATTTCAGACACAACTTCGTGATGCCCTACGATTACTTCCTCAAGATAGCTGGTCAACCAATATCCGCACTGGTATAATGGCTGTTCTGCAGAACCGTGTTGGTATGTTGAGACAATTTGCTTAATTATGTGCACAGTTCATTTTACCTGTTGTTTCAGTTTCTCTTTATGCATTCCTTCATTAGGTTCTTAAAAGTTGTAATTTTAGCCATTTCCCCTCAGCTGATAAGCATGATGAGATGGAACGTATGTAGGGAGAATAAACTCTGAGAGTATAGAAAACCCAATGGACTAGGGAATTGAAATTTTAGGAACGATTCCCTGTGTTCAAGGATAAGAGTAACAGAGATGTGACACTGAGAAAAAATATTTTGATGGTAATCTGTCTATTGCAAAACGTAACCAGCACATATATGCATTGGGTGGTTACACTCGCACAGAGGAAATGAAAAGCTGTAACCAACCTCTCCAGTTCCCTATTTTAATAATTGTTCATTGCCACATCAGCAGATCACGTTAAAAGGAAAAAAAAAACAAATAAAAGTGCTAACATATGAAGCTATAAAGTATGAATGAAAAAATAAAATACAAGTTACAGTATTTATAAATGACACCATATAAATGCTGTAACAAGTTACATACTTGTTTGATCTTGCATACTGAAAGGTTTTAAGACAGCAGGCTTTGTTGTTGCAAGAAACTGAACACCTTATGGACTAACTGCTGTTGTCTAGTCTGGAGAGTTGGTTTTAATAAGGTGGTTGGTTTGAGGGAAAGGTTGTGGATGCACTTCCTCTTTGCCCTTTTATATGGTTATTCTGAAGCTTTATATCACATGTTTTAATCTTACTGTACTGCATTATGGTTTTTTTAAGACAATAAAACACTAAGCTGTATGAATTGCTTGATTTATTATTCATGTACAGCTCCTGCTGAAAGGTTGCAGGCTCTCATTTTAGCCGAGTCTATGGTTTCCATGCATGGAGAAGATTGGTTGGTTAGCCAACTAAACACAAATGAAGCACGGGATCCAGCTTCAGCTGACATGTAAGCTGTGCTTGCTAATAATTTTCTTAATCATCTGCGTTGTGAGCGTCTTGGTTTATTTTCTCACCCCTTCCCATTTTAGGTGTCTGTTGCTTGTCTTGGAGCAGTCAAGGGTCGAAATTGCTGTTCTACTGAATGAGTTGGCATATTTGAAATATGAAGCGTCTCAGGATACTTCAGCTACTGCTGAAGCAATTTTTTCAAAGCGACATAATGTGGCTGTTGCTTACTCTTTGGTTGAGAAGATAATAAAATTGATATCAAATGTTGAGGAAAATGATGGTATATTCAAAGAAACTCAATCCACTCAGCCTTTAAATTCTGTTTTTTATTTTTATTTTAATGAAAAATGTAACAAAGCTGAAAATGGTTCCTCTGCAATAATTCAGTCCACTTGATCTATAATTGTGACCACACTGTTAAAATTATAGGGACATAGGCAAAGGATTAAATAAAAGAGATCATATTGATGTGATATGATATTATGAAATAGTTATGGATATTTTGGCACATATGATGAATATCGATTCACATTTTGGGTTACAAACTGATAACCAATACTGACAATAACAACTCAAACCTGGAGTAAGAAAATTGCTGGAGGTATTATTTAGACGAAAAAGGCTATTCAAAGGAATTAGAGTTTTGTTGCCCAGACCCAAAGCTCCTACAGAGAAAAAAATCCTTTGCCCGATAACTGACCAATGATCAAAAGACATCCCTCACTCCTCTCGATGCCCTTTATGACCAAATTCACACATCATAAATCCTGCATTTCTCTTTCTTCTACCTCATCATTCATTCCCTGCCCCTTACTTCAACTGGAAACTCTCCAAATTGTGGGGTTGGTCAGCTGTTGCATTGCTGGACTTTTAGTGCCTAAGTTAGCATTTAAGGCTTCATCACAAACGTTAATTTGAATACACACACAGACATGTACGTATGTATGTATAGAAGATAAATTTGGGCTGGATGGGTTCTTCTCAATTCTATTATCTGTTAAATGTGATGATTATTAGGCTGTCTAGAGTTTTCAGCAGCATTTTTAGAACGTATAGGGGTGAGAATATGAATACATGGCTTTTAATTGCATTTCAAATGATACTAAAAGATTTCAACATAATGTAATTTTTAATTATGCTGGTTTAGTTGTTTATACTCCCATATAGTGAATATAGTGAGCTAGTTTTGTCAATTGTAAACCATATGGATACCATTTGGAAATTCGGATTTTATTTCTATTGGGATTTTAATTACTTGGTAATGTGATACTTGTCTCACATTTTGAAACCAGTGCTGCTGACACTTTTGGAAACATGTCTCTGTGGTTAAGTTCTTGTTAATTGAGTATAATGCATCTTCATCGTACTCTTTCTTTTACAGGAAACCTCCTAGATGAAGGCACACTAACAAAGCTGATTCTCCAGCTTAACGAGACAATTGCTGTTGTACTAGAGTATTTGGAAGATGCAAAGGTAAGGCTGATGTTTAATTGCTTAATGTAATTTTAATTATTAGTGTTAAGAGTCATTGTTGGTGTCAATTGTGACTCATGTAATTTGTTAGTGCATAACTCCTTTGTACTAAATAATTCCCTAGTAGTAGAATATCTTTCGATGGCTGTAACTGCCTTGGTTAGACAGTTACAACTAACTCTCTTTTAATATGTTGTAACAGCCTTGGTTAAACAGTTATAACTAACTCCTCTCGAGTCTGCTGTAGTATAAATACTTGGGTAAACAGAGACTCGTTATCTTTTGTACAATTCAATTTCATTATACAAGTTGTTTTTCTCTTTACCATACTTTGTACTGCAGTCTTAAATATATAAAGTTCATCCGATTATAGTATTATTCTCTCCTACTCTCTTTATCCTGCTTACAAACATATATCAAATTATAATGGTGAAATCATACAGGAACATGGGCAAAAGAAAGGGGATGATTTACTTGCTTCAGTGCGAATTATTGGGAGGTATGTTTTACCGTTTCTTTCTTTTAAATTATGTTTACTTTGACACTTGATGGATTAACAAGATTTATTTCAAATCATATCTGGAAGACATCTTTCATATATTGGTGTGACATTTGTTATGTAAAAGTTTCAACAATGATAGACCTTCTTAACCTGTATATTATTCATGCTTTCACTGTCATACCATCGCAGTGTATGTGTAGTATCAGGAAAGAAACATGCAGATTTAATTTATTTTCTAGAAGCCAATTGCAATTGTATAGATCATCTTAAGCTAATTTAGATAGTTGTTTCATCAATTTTCACCCTGTTCCTTCATCTTATGCTAATGTGGATAGTTTTTGTTTCAGCTATCTTGCAGAAGCGCCTCTAGCATGCAAGGAGAAGGTTCAAGATCTTTTAGGGTATATGCTTTCCATTGAAGGTGAAGATGAACAAAGGTATCTTCAAAGATAATTATGGGCAAAAGAAAATTCATTTATAGTGGAGCATTTGCATAATTTAACTCTATGTCCCAGGCCCTTCTACTCTGTTTGCTTTCTTCTACCTATGCTGTCTCAAATTACTATGAACATTGAAGGATGCAAAGCTTTGGCTTCTTGCAAAGGACTTGAGGCTGTGAGTTATTTTTTGGTTCCAATACTTGTATTTTTAAATTAAAAATTTCCATTTATCCTTCTCTTTTTTTATGTTGGTTATTCTAACGATTGCTTGAATGATGTGTAGTTCATCTTGATATTCTCACATGGCTTTCACATTTATTGCTGTTAAAGATAGAGTTTGATTACATCAAACAGGGAAATATCTCAGAAAATATTTCTCATTATTAGTTATTGATTTTGTTCCTTATTATTGTTATTTCTTCTTTATTATAAAGAAGAGTACTCAAGTGCGCATAAGATGCACAGTTACGAATAATGTTTTTAATGATATCAGAGTGGTATCATCCTCGCAACATCCTTTGTCACTATTCTACTGCTAAGTTCCCTTAAACAAAAATTTGAAACTCTAATTAGTCACCTTTTCTGTTGTATTTAATTATGTTTGTACTCTGATTTGTAGTTGTCATTCACTGACTGTGTCACTTTGATTTGTAGTTGTCGTCCATTGACTGTCATTCTGATATCTTGGCTAAACAATAACCATGGCAACATTTTTTCTCTCTGACAATCGCAGCTTTCTTTGACCATTTTTGCTCTAATAACCGCCATGCCTTGTGAGCTTTTCTTCTCTTTGGCAGTTTCTACTCTCAAGCATATTTTCCATTTGGCAGCTGTCATGTCTTCTGATCATTTTTTTCTCCTCCTTATCTTTCCTACTCTACGATCATTTTTGCTCTTGGCAGCTGCTACACCATCCAAGCATTTTTGGTTCACCGGCAGCGGTTGCATCCTTGGACCTCCAGTGTGACTCTGCAATCAGAGCCATCATCGCCCTTCTCGAGGGACCACTACGTTGCCTGACTAAAGGGCAACCACTGCTATGGGCCTCAAGCTCCTAAACACGTGATCTTTACACACTTGCACCCAATCAATGTGTGAAGCTTTGTCATTATAGACTTTGTTAGCTCTAGCAACTGACATGTTCGCTAAATCTATCAAGAAGTTTTGTGTTGATGACATTTTTAAGGAACTTGACTAATGATACATGTGCTCTAGCTTGATGGAAAGCCTTAAAGATATGATTTAATTATATTAAATAGGGAAATATGATATAGTTTGATTACGTCAAATAAAGAAATATCTTTGCTCGTTATTAGTTATTGATTTTGTTCCTTCTTACTGTAATCCTTTCAATAATTGCAATGACATCATTCAATTACAGTAGTAACAGAACAATTTTTATTGTCTGGCTGCTAAATATGTTGTGTTTATTTGTAGGTTTTAGATTGCTTCAATAAATTAGTTGGGTCAAATGCTTTTCTTGAGGATAATGGTTGCATTTTTTTGGCGTGTGATACAATAGTGAACCTACTATTGAAGGTGATTTTCTTGTCATAGTGACCAGTCTTATAATAATATATTGATTGTGCAAAATTTGACACGAGTATCACCTTTTTTACTGTAGAAAGACAAAGTTCATATGATGTTGGATGAGTCAGCTATTGTTCGTCTTCTTAAAGCATTAGCTCATTGGTCAGGTATCATACTTGTCAGCAACCATTAAAATTAGTGTTTTCTCATGTGAGAGAAGGTAATTTTTGATAATTAGATCTCACAATGGAGAAAAAAACATAAAATTCTTGAAAAGTGTAAACATACCAAGGGAATTGTTCAATCATTCCGAGATACTATAATCAAATCTCCAAAGGAAAGGGAAGTAATCTTGAACAAGATCTTGAAGATTGGAATTCGGAGAAACTTTGGTGTCTTCTTGATATTTCATATTGCCATGCTTGGTCCAATGTTTATTATGTCAAGTGTGATCAAGCCCCATGAGAGAATTATGACTTTCAAAATTAGAAAATCCTAGTAAATTAGATGGAATGCTTAGAAACATTTCTCCATGGAAATTTTATGTGTTACTGACTGATCCTTTTACTGTTAACTGTATCTCTGACAAGTACCATTATTTGTTTATTGCTTCATTTGTTGAATTGACAGTATGAAGTAAAGCATGTATCTTAACTTAGTTGCTGAAACATGGTTTGTAGATAGCACTGATGAAATGTCTAGTATGATGATGGCTTCAAGCATCTGTGCACTGGTATTTGAATATACATCAGAAGAGGCTCTTTTGAATCGACCTGATTTCAACTATAGCACTCTTCGCACTCTTTATCTGCTCATTGCAAGATGTCTGACTTCATCAGAACAGGTGCATTGTGAATTCCCTTACATTACTAATTGTCAAGCCTACGAGTTTTGGGTGGGTTCTGTGCTAACACCTGATTGTTTGTTATAATCTGTTGCAGGATACTAAAGAGGATATGGATCTTTCGGAAATTATCTCATCTGGTGATTATGTTTACTTTAATGCTAGTTATTAGAGCACCAAAGGGTTTTGAGGTAGTTGCATTTTCTAACTCTTATTCTGCAGGCTTCTCTCGATGGGCTCATCGGTACCCCCGTATCAGAGAGGCTATCAAGACATGATTTTGATCCTCTTAATCTGGAAGGTAGCATTACTAAATTCAATGTGTCAAAGGCTTGGGTTTGGCTAAACACATGACCAAACCCAACATAAAGTTAGTCTGTGACTGTACCCGTGAACACTGTTAAAATTTTTGTTTAGTATAGTTTATTGAGTTCAATTTTAATTCATAGAAATCTTTTACATTACATTCTGACTGCTTGTTACAACATTAAATTACCAGGTATTCATTGTTAAAGTGAAGTGATGTTATACATCCAGATGATAACCCTAGTGCTATAAATGAAAATCTAAGCTCTACTTTTACAAGTTTTTTTCTTATAGCGGTATCTCTTTTGCTTGTGTTACACACCATAATCATGGGGTGAGTCTGTTTGAGTTTTGTTTTTACTCTGATAGAAATATATATACTTATTAATTTTTTTAAAATAAAACAGAAATAGAAAAGTAAACAGAACCGAACATTGTTTTCAAAACAGGGACAGTGAGGGGTGCATGATTGATTATACCCGTAAAAATTTATATTTATCTCTGTACTTAATTTTTATTTTAGTTTAATTGTAACTATTAATTAAATGTTTTTTTATAAATAATCATAACAAATAAAATACTGTATTATGAGATTAAATGTTAAAAGGGAAATATGCTTTCAATATCTAATATAGAAATAATATAGCTGTTAAATAGTTATGCATAATTAAAATTCCATAATATTTACAATACCATGAAACCTGGTTTCATTTCATGTTAAACACAAAAAATAAAACTCTTTGATAATTGATATTCTACATTAAAATGGGTTAGTACAAGAACAGTGGGCGATAGAATTTTAATCATAAAAACACTGTTTATAATTATATAGTTAAAGAGAAAGTAATTCTTACTTCTACCTTAATGAAAACTAGTATCATTCAATCCATGGAGCTGATTTCTAGCCCAACAAAAAATGCTATGTGCTTAACAAAATTATGATTTTATTGAGAGTGATTTATTTATAAAATAACTTAACAAAAGTTAATCATATGCACATACTGAGAAAAGGATGAGATGAAACTGTGCTACTGATTCTGCTTATGTACACAAGACTTCATCATTCTAAACTCTATAACAGTGATGATACAGAGTACTCTGGTGATGGAAGCATTACATTACTCATTGTGATGCCATGAGAGAACAACATCTTCAAGGCCAAGTCTCCAATCATCCCAATGAAGCTGGTCAAACTCCATGGCACCATCCACCACTTTAATAGCCACAAGGAGTAACTCGGACACAATCTCAAACACCTCAACGACCAAACCCACCTTCCCCTTTCCCAACCCAATTGCACCGTTCTTTCCAACCTCAACCCTAAACCCTAACCTCTCCGCAACCTCCTTCACCTTCGCCTCCACCGTTCCCACGCTCTTCTCCGAACTGAACCTTTTCTCCCTCCGCCTCCCCTTCTCCGACGTCGTTTCGAACAGCCCCCGCAAGTCCAACCCCGACGACATTGATATTATGTCAAAAGCGTTCATCCCCAATTTGTAACCGTCGCAGCACTTGTTGTATAAATCAGACTCCACCACACTCTCCTCCAACACGTTACACCAAACATGCTTCTTATCCTTCAACCATCTGTTATCGAAAACTCTTTCAAGCGAAATTCGCGATTTAGGGTTGGGGTCCAGCAACTGGTGGATGAGGCTGCGCGCGGATTTTGAGATCCACGCCGGGAACTGGTAGTCGCGGCGGGAGATTCTGCGGCACATGGCCGGAATGTTCGAGTCGTCAAAGGGGAGGTGGCCGGCGAGAAGGTTGTAGAGAATGACACCGCAGGACCAAGCGTCGGCCTTCGAGCCATCGTAGCCGACGCGGCGTAGGATCTCCGGCGCGGTGAAGGCCGGCGTGCCGCATGCGGTGTGGAGGAGGTTATCACGTAGGTGCTCCGGGAGCGCGGAGAGGCCGAAGTCGGAGACCTTGAGGTCGCCGGCGGCGTCGAGGAGGAGGTTCTGCGGCTTGAGGTCGCGGTGCGCGATGCCGTGGCGGTGGCAGAAGAGGAGCGCAGAGACGAGTTGGGAGAAGTATCGCCGCGCCAGGGGCTCCGGGATGCGGCCGCGCCGGGAGAGCTTGGAGAAGAGCTCGCCGCCGCCGGCGTAGTCGACAACGAGGTAAATTTTGGTCTTCGTGGCGAGAACCTCGTGGATTTTGAGGATGTTTGGATGGTTCTGCAGGCGGCGCATGGCGTCGATCTCGCGCACGATGCGGGGCTCCATGGCGGCGTCGACCGTCTTGGACTTGTCGATGGCCTTCACGGCGACCGTGGCGCCGTCCACGAGTGAGCGCGCCTGGTACACCTTGGCGAAGTTGCCGCGGCCAAGGAATCGCGTGAGCTGGTACCTACCGAGGATGGTGTTTGGTGGCGGCGACGCTTCCATCGCTATGGAAATGAATTACCACGCCAACCAACGGTCTCAGAGTGTGCTTCCCTATATATACAATTTTTCTTTTTCCTCATTCCCATTCTGCCCTTGCCTTTTGAACAAAGAAGGAAACAAAATTCAAGTTCGATTAACGTTTACCTTAATTCTCTCAAACTTTGAAGATATAACTAAAAGAACGTAAATTCTTATGTATCTTTTTTTCTTGTCATTTAAGATTTATATTTAAAATCAATAAATATCATAAATTTACTTCTTCCAATTGTTTCTCATATTAAACGCGTAAATATATCAAATAAAAGGTAAAAAAAAAGTAATTAATGTTACCTTAAATTTTAAAACGATATAATTGAAACAAATTTTTTAGAGTATATTGAATCGTGTCACTTTTGCTCCTGAACAAATCGTAAATATCCCTTCCAGAATCGTGTGTTAGGAGTTTTTTTTTTTTTTAACAAGAGAATTTTGATATTATTTTTTTAGGTTTTAAATTTTTTTAATTATTCGCATAAAATTTAATAACCTATTTATTTTTAATTATAAATATACTGTTTTGGAAAGGTGATGGTAAATCGATATTAATTACTCTCTTCTAAATATTGTTCATATTACTAATTATTAAAGCATTTATGCAATATATAAAAGAAGGGTTTTACTTAGTTTTCAAATGAACAAATTCGTCTTCAATAATACATATTGTTCTCTTTTTATTTCTGAAAGGGAACGTTATTTTTATGGTAATAGTACTGTATTATTATTTGTTTACTTTTTTTCATAAACGTATTTTGACTTAAATAAAAGGTGAGCTTTTTTTTTTTTTTTGGTAGTATGCTAA
>Ga0214545_1007321_pt1 | contig 18531 bp, 7 predicted proteins | sample CNSS4metaG_FD_160064 | JGI IMG/M metagenome (GOLD analysis project Ga0214545, IMG submission 160064) | Root nodule microbial communities from cowpea collected in UCLA plant growth center, Los Angeles, California, USA - CNSS4 | ecosystem: Host-associated > Plants > Roots > Nodule | place: USA...
AAAAAACCCACAACGATGATCTCGAAAAAAAAAAAACCATAAACCTGTCGGCGTAGTGGAGAAATGCAAAACAAAAAACAGACCTACGAACCACGATGCTGAATCGAACAATGGAGAGCAACAAAAACCCTAACTCTGGGAGGATCATCTTCTCCCTTCGTCTTCTCCCTTCGTCTTCTTCGATTTCACTACAACACACGTCTTCTCCCTTTTTCTCCTTTCTTCCTTTCTCCTTTCTTTCTTTTCCCTTTCTTCGATTTTGCTTGCTCTGCGCACACCCACTCTCAAGAGAAAACCTACCTTCTCACACTTTCAATTTTGCTTCCTCTGCACACACCCACTCTCCAAAGAAAACCTACTTTCTCACCCTTTCAATTTTCACGCCCACACCCACTCTCCAAAACGTGCCACGTCTGAAGTAAAATGGTTTAATATTTTTAATTTTAATTTAAAAAATAAAATCCACCTGTGCATGCCACCTCATGGAGTCAAATAAGGGGTCAAAAAATGGAGTCAGGATATCATTTTCCTATTTCTTATGCTTGTTCACTCACAATATTGTCATTTACTTGTCGTCTTCACTGTGTTTTCGTACATCGGTCATGGTAAAGTTGATCTATCTCAGCACGATAACCTTGTCACCATCATCCAGTTTTGTAATACCTAAACATCATATTCGTAACTATTATTCATATCATACTCAAATAAAAAATATGTTCAAATTTTCTTCTTTTTTTTCACAAAATACACATGTAACATCTCATTTAATAGTTTTTCACACTATCAAACAGAACATTATAACATGATCAAACATAGCAGATAGTAGGGATAACAGTTATATACACATAGTATATAAATCTGGTACAGTCATCCAAAATTTTGCCATAAGAAAATCCTGGGAGGCAAGAGTAGATGCATAAAAGGCCTAAACTACTCATCAAGTTAGGACTCCACAAAATCTGGCCCAAAACTACTATAGTAGTGAGTAAGGGTCAATTCCTGCTCTGAAGGGGGGCGTCATCATCTGGATTAGGCTCTGCTCACACCAACAATAGGCGATCATAGCAAAGGAGAACACACAAGGACAAACAACATAAACAAAAAGGGTAAGCTAACTAAAAAAGGAGAAAAATAATGCAAAACATAATATACATCATCCATAACACACAGTTCAATAATTAAAATTCTAGACTCGATATCCGGATTGTGTAAGCGACATTGGAGCTCTTGGTGGCTTGCACCTGTAACGGTTCCCAGACTCTGCAGAGTCTGGACACAAGGACTTATCACCCGACCGTTTCCAGGGTAAGTCCCCTTCGCGTCTAGGACTGGATCAAGTCCAAAGACTAGGACCTCCTGCTACTCCTCACGACATAATCGATTCTACTCTATCTGAGCGTGAATGATTATTGGAGTTTCAGGATACCAACCAATATGGATTCCACACATCCTTACACATTAACAATTCACATGAATTTCCCTTGAAATTCCATTCCAGCCACCACTCTATATACTCATACTCTTCTAGTTTCATCACACAATACATTAATAATGATCTATCAAGCATATAAGAACTTCCTTGCACAGAATCACATTAAAACGTATCATTTTTCTCTCTAAAACAGAAGCTGAGGTGCTCCACTGCAGTGACTCTCGCTTAAGCTAGACAATCTAGCTCAAGCGAGAAGCCATCTCGCTTAGGCGAGTCTATCTCGCCTAGGCGAGGCTCAAACAGTGGCAAGGATTAAAAATTGGGCGAACTCTCGCTCAGGCTAAACTGGCTCGCTTAGACGAGAGTGTCTCTCGCTTAAGCGACTCCAGCTCGCCTAGGCGAGACTTCACTCAGTATCAGGAGTGAGTCTTTCTGATAGTCTCGCTTAGGCGAGAACCACCGGCCTAGGCGAAAATACCAGATCATCCCACTGTTTTCACATGCAAGAACACTGATTTCAGGGCAACAATGATCATACACTCACACATGCATTTCTAGCAATCAATTCAGCACACCAACATCATACAAAACATAATTCACGGCTTAAATGAAAAGAATTTCGGTTAGCTTCCCTTACCTTTTAAAATCACCACAAGCAAGACTCTATCACAAGGGCACCTCAAATCCTCAACCTAAGGGGCTGAAAAACCATAAACTCAGAGTGAGTACAAGACCCTAATTCGGTTTTGGTAAGCATTGAACTCCAGAAATTTCAAAATTGGAGAGAATTGAGGAAAACCGAATTTGACTTACCGGAAGGGGAAGATGACTCAGCTAGAGGAGGAGTTCTTCTCCTGGTTCCGGGTTCAACAACTGTAACAGAGGGGAGGAGTGATTAGAAAAGGGGAAAAATTGAGCTCTGTTTTAGAGAGAAGGTTGTGCAGTTGGTTCAGAGGGAAGGAAGACAGTGAAGAGTGGAGTGTGGTTTTGTGATATGAGTTGGGGAAGAAGAGAGTGTATAGAGAAGGGAGAGATAGTGGTCCTTCACAACACATCCATTAGAAATTTCTTGCATAATATTACGGATGTTATTATACTTAGACCAAATATAAGTCAAAAAAAATTGCATACCGAATCCATAACAATTTACAACTTAGAAGTTAAATTATTCAGAGTAATTAAAAGAAGATACCCAATCACATAACAAACAAAGCAAATATATACAACAAGGAAACAATCTAGGCTGAGAACAGTTATCTACAGTCACTCATATACAACAAACTCAAAATAGATAAAAGATATAATGTAGAAACAGGTTGGTTATATCATAAAAGATGTAGGATCTTCTTTTTCAATTTTTCATATGTATACTAAGATGAGCATGCTGATGGTGGGTTTGGTTGATAACAAAATACATGATATTTGTTATTTTGGGAATTTGTATTGTTAGAGTAAAACATTTAGGAATGCTTATTATTATATGTACTTTTTAAAAGGTTTGGAATATCCCAATGCTCTTATATAGTAATTTTTTTTTCTTTTACTGATCAAATAAAATGCAAGAGTTGATGACACATATTTTATGCATACCTTTATGGTTTATTGTACATTGAAAACACTTTCACTGTATTTTTCTTTTTAATTATTCGCATTTAATAGAATTAGAAAAATGAGGTTGACTTAAATCAAGAGGGAGGAAGGGGTGAATTAACTTTAAAAAAAAAAAATCAAATAAGACTTCGTCTTTAAATCTTTTCAAATTACAAAAGCTGGAATGCAACTTTCTTGAATTTTAATTGATGCAAGAATTGAAAAAGCAATAAAAGATGATAAAGAAATATGAATATCAAAGAAAAAATTATGGTTAAATATGTTTTTAGACTCTGAATTTTGATGTGAAATTGGAATTGGTCCTTCTTAAAAATTTTGATACATTTTTGTCTTCAAACTTTAAAAATGAATAGATATAATTTTTTTAACCCAATTATATTAAGTTTTTTTACGTGTCAAACGCGTTTCTAAGCTGACATTGAAGTAAGAACATGTCAGGAGGTGTAAATAAGTCAAATGCTAGCATGAAACACGTTTGACTTGTTAAAAAAACATAATTGGGTTAAAATATCTCCATTCATTTTGAAAATTTAGAGATCAAAATGTATCAAAATTTTCAACAATTCCAATTTAACGTCAAAGTTTAGGAACTAAAACGTTTTTAACCCAAAAAATTATACCGATTCACGTCACCACTGGTCTTACATTTTGTCTCAATTTTCCTCATAAGAAAATTTGGTTTCTATTATCAACAAATGAATTTGTATAAAGCAACAAAGAAATTACAAACACAATACACGTATTAATCTCAATCTACTCTAGAAAAATCAGATTGATTTTTAAGTAAGTTCCAACTCAAGCAATATATATAATCGCATAAAATGTAAAGATCTAGAATAGAGTATTCAAATATAACAAGATTTCAGTATAAATTTAACCAAGTAGAGATAATACCTTTTCTGAGCTTACTCCATCAAGATTAATGACAAATTCGAAAGGAAATTAAAAACATTACGAACCTTAACAAAAAAAATAAACAATTACTCTCATTAAAAAACTAAGCGATTAAAAATAATCTTTAGTTATTGCAATGTGTGTGATCATGATTAAAAGAGGTAATATTTTGAGGACTCAAATATCATATTAAAACTAGGGAGGAATCCTAGAGAAAAATGGAGAGAGAAATGGAAAAAATGAATTTTAAAAAATAATGAAAAATGGTGAAAAGTTTTTGACTGCTTGTATTGAGGGGATAGTAAAAAATAAAAGAAAAGTGAGAAATTTTTTAATTGTATTATTGATTGATGTAATTTTTGTAATATTAAATTTTATTAAAAATAATTCTTGTAGGGTTAAAATACCTTTTTGATCCAAATTTTTGTCAAGTTTTGTCAAATAAGTCCTAATTTTGGTTATGTTCAAATATGTCCCAATTTTCGTCAATTTTGATAAATTGGTTCATTTTTTGCTAACACCGTTTAAATCATTAACGGTCATGAGTCACGTGTCACTTAATGTTTTTTTTTTTAAATGTCCACGTGTCAACCCAATAGTGTGTCATGTGTCAAAATTAATGTTTTATATTCAATTTGATCCTATATTTGTTATTTTTGTTTAATTTAATCCCAAATTTGTTTAAAATTGACCAATTTTATCCCTATCGAAGTTGTGACCAAATTTAATTTTTATATCAAAGTTATAATAATGTGAATTTTAATATATTATATAAAAATATTTATTAAAAAATGTAAATTTTAATATAAAAATTAAATTTGGTTTCAATTTGGAGAGAGACCAAATTGGTTCGTGTTAACAAAAATTGGGACTAAATTGAACAAAAATAACAAATATATGGACCAAATTGAATATAGAACATTAACTTTGATATGTGACATGCTGCTGGGTTGACACGTGAACATTTAAAAAAAATTCAAAAAAATCACGAGATGACACGTGGCAGTCACTGTTTATGGCCGTTAATCATTTTAACGGTGTTAGTAAAAAAGTACCCAATTGAACATAATTGACGAAAATTGGGACTTATTTGAATACAAAACCAAAATTAGGACTTATTTGACAAAACTTGACGAAATTTGGGACCGATATTTTAATAACCTTCTTGTATAAAAAAATTTGATATAAAAATATATAAATTTTAGTTAAAGTAACTTTGTAATTAAAAAATTGTTATACAATGCTAATAATATTTCAAAATAAGAATATATTAAAATAAATTAATTTATAAAATACCAAAATTTAAATTATTTTATTTTATTTATTATTTGAATATTTTTATTTAATTGTTTATTTCATCATAATCATAATATAAAACATAACTATTAATAAAATATCAAATCAATTAATTAAAAAATTTTATTTTTTAATTTGATATTTTATTTTATTTTATTACAATATAAAAATATTTTAATAAAATATTAATAATTTAACTTTTACAAAATTATTAACATTAATAATAAAATAAAATAATATATTATAATTTTTACGTGATCATTTTATTATCTATATAAATATATAAAAAAATCACCCAAAAACGAGACAACGCTTAGCTTATGTATTCGCTGTTTATTATCATGGAGATAATCGATTAGGCGGTGATCAATTATATATACAACTTTGTTTTGCAAATGTGTCATTTGATTGTAGAAAATTTAGGCTCTAACGTTTATGTTTTTTTTTTCTTTGATTCCATTTTTTTCTCCTTACGCAGAAGTGTCAAAAGTTGAGTATTATGGGATTGTTAAATAATGATTTCGAAAATGGTTTTTTATACCACGCATAAGTTTGATGATCTGTTTTTAAGGATATTTTAGTTATTAAAAAATTTAATTTTTTTATTTTATAGAGAAAGAGAAATTAAAAATTTTAATAATGATTATAAAGTGTATATAAAAATTTGTTAATTCTCAAAATAATATACTATAACCAGTTTGTAAATTACAACTGTAAACTCTTTACCTCTCATAATTCTTTTAACAGCATTTGTACAATATAAGGTAATAGTCAAACCTACACATGTAGATAGCTAATTTGGTTAAAAAATTTATTCCGCTAAGTTTTTAGTAAATAAAATAAGATTAACATATTTGTCACACTTCTCTCTTTTTAGTTCAAATCCAAATAATTGAAGAGTTTTAAATTTTTTGTGACATGATATGAAGAGTTTTAAACCGAATTATGATCGTTTAGAATAATCTCAACAATATATAAAATGTGATTATTTTCAATAATTTTCAGAATATTAAAAAAATAATTATGTTATTATCAGACTTAAAAGTTTACGAATAAAAATTGAGTCAGTTTTCTAATCAATTCCGTTTTAAATCTTCACTATAAATAAAAATAAAAATAAAAATAAAACAACACACTTGGATCATCTAATTTAAACAGAACCTTTATTTGAAACCATAACAAATATCATTGACAGTATAGAGAAGAAAAAAGAATAAACCTAACAACAAACGAATCCTAAAATTAGCAGCAAGCTGTGAATCTGTAAACCATGTAGTGCTTGTAGGTGTGACCAGGATGAACAATCTGTGATGGAAAATCTGGATGATTCACAGAATCAGGTAAACCCTGTGTCTCCAAAGCAATGCCACCATACCTATCATAAACAGCACCATCTTTACCCTTCGTAGCATTCAACATGCCACTCGTATAAAACTGCACACCAACTTGGTTTGACCACAACTCCAGTTTCCTCCCAGACACATTTTCTCTCACCGTCGCCACCCTCTGCAAGTGCCTAGAACTATTTCCATCCAGCACGTAGTTAATGTCATACAAACCAGGAACCTCGTTCACTCTGCTTCCAACCGTCCTCGGTTCAAGAAAATCATAAGGGGTGCCCTTCACAGATTCTAATTTTCCGGTAGGGATCAGGTTGTTGTCCACTGCAGTGATCTTTGAGCCAAAAATTTGAACTTCGTGTGACAGAATGTCACCACTCTTTTGGCCTCCCAAATTCCAGTATGTGTGTTGTGCCAGGTTCACTGGTGTGGGTTTGTCTACTGGCTTCGCAATCATTTTCACGACATATTTGTTTCTGCCGAGGAGCATGTATGTCACTGCTACTTCAACTCTTCCGGGGAACCCTAAATTTGTGATTCGAAGAGCAAAATAAATAAAAAAGTTAGCATTCAGATTATGTAATGTAGCAATAACTAAGTTGTCAAAGAATGTATATACCTTCTTCGTTGTCTTGACTGTCATAGGTAAATGTTATGTAACTGTCTTCCTTGTGGGCTTTCACTGTCCATATAACATCACCGAACCCTGTGAAACCACCTGGTATTTCATTCCGACAAATTGTTTTGTTATGTTTGTTATGTTTAATTTCATTATTGTTGTAAATGAAAAATAAAGTATGCATACCGTGGAGTGTGTTTCCGTGATCATTAGCAGGTAGGTTATACGTATGGTTGTGCAATGTAAACCGAGCATGTCCGATTCTATTTGCCACACGTCCGATAAGTGCTCCAAAGTACCATGAATCATTCTGCAAAAAGTTTCAACTTTATATACAAATTTCTAGGGTGGAGAAACATGTTTTTCTTGAGACTTTGATCATACCTTGTATTGCTCGATGTCATCGTAGCCGAGAGTAATGTCATCTAAATTTCCTGAGGAGAGAAATAAGAGAAGAAGCTATGTGATATTTGTTTAAAGAGCACAGATATTCGAAAACACAGTGTAAAACATACCATGTTTATCAGGAACTATGACGGAGACCACTGTTGCACCATAATTGGTCAAGTTCATCTTCAAATTTCCTCTCTTGAGCTGATAGAACCCTATCTCCTTTTCTTTTCCATGTGCTTGAGCAACAAGCAGAACCGCCAGAAGAAAAGAGAACGTGAGATAAACCTTCATCATCGTGTTCATGAAAAAAGTAATTTGTGCTAAACTTGGTTTTGTTGTTTTTGTGTAGTCCCACATCGGATACTATATATACAGAGAAAAAACAATAAAATCTAAACAGAAGGGTTAGCTGTTATTATAATATTAACTCCTACTTGTAAACCCTACTCACCAATTTTAGTAATACTTTATCGATTTAACGATATTCTAAAAAAAATACACCAAATTAAAAACTCATTTGATAATATAATAATATCTATTAGAATTTTAAGTTAACAAATAAAGTAAGTGCAGTTAAGATATTATTACTTTGTAATTTAGGTGTTTTTTTTAATGGTCTCAACATATTACTACTTTTTTTTTACCAATTTCGTATTTTATGTTTGAATAAGTTACACGAAATAACATGTAATTCTTCTGGTGTTTACTTTAAAAAAGAATCGTATTTTCAAAGGGATTTATTTTTATTTAACCATGGTTTTCAAAATTAAAACAACTTTGATTACCTTTTTATTATTTATATCCTTATCTTTTTTCAAATTTCTTTATCAGCCTCCGTATATGTATTTATTATAGTTTATAAATAAAAATGATGAAACAGAAAATCTTATAAATATTTTATTAGAATGAAAAGAATATATTACATTTATTTATTTCTTCAAAAAAAACAAATCTTAAGCGAAAGTTAATCTGGAATGTAGAGACTATACTCCTTATTCAATATAATATAATGCCACGTACAAAGGAAACGACTCAATTTAGTTGATTTTTTTAAGGTTATCAATATACTAAATTAATCTTCGTTACTAATGATTTTTAAAATTTTCATATCATTAAAAAAAAACAAAATCTAAAATTACAAAAACTTTAGTAAGAAAAGGATGAAGTTGATTGAGTTAACACGAGCTATGATGAAAACAAAATTTTAAAATTGAATAATTAATAATTAATTTAATTTTTAATATATTACATGAAATACTTTTTATAATTTATTCATACTTAAATAATTTTTTTATTTATAATAATAATAATGATAACACGAAATAACTAAATTTATCAAGATTAAGAAATGGTTAATATATGTTCTAAACTTATAAAAACCGATTTCCTTCTCATTTTCGCGAGAGCAACAAGCAGAGCCGACAAAAGATTTGAGATAATTAGTTTACTATTTATAAAATAAATAAATAAATAAATTTCATAATTTTATTATAAATATAATAATTATATAATTTAGATAAGTGTTTTATATTATAGTTTTAATATCGGATATAGTTTTTTCTTTTAGAAAAAATATTTGTGTATCATAAATTTAAAATTTATTATTTGTATTATTATTATTATTATTATTATTATTATTATTTGTTGTTGTACTTAGTATTACTGTTATTATTTTGTTTACTACACATTAATTATTGAAATTTAATTTACAAAAAAATATTAAAATTATCCAAAAAAAAAAACTAATAATATTAATTGATTAAATTATTAACCTTTTTAACTTATTAATATCGTATATTTGCGAAAAGAAGTTATTAAATAATATTTAATTTTGATATTACTTCTTATGTTATGATCTGGTTTCCTTCAAAAGTTTAATATCTATAACTATATATAAAGGAGATTCCCTCTTTGTCCACATTTTATAATTCCAACTTTACCCTTTACAATTTAATTATTTATTAAATTTTTAAAAATAAACAGTTACTTCTACAAGTTTTTATAAAATTATTTACTTATCTCCTTCTTTTTCTTCTCCTACTATTCATCAACAGTTATTTTTCTCATATTTTCTCTATACATTTCACTTTATTTTTTATAAATATACTTTTATTTTGTTTATTAACTTAATAACATTACAATATCATCAATTATTAATATAATTCAAAAAATGTGTACACACAGGCGTGATAGCGCCTGTGTTTACGCTAGTATTTCTAATGTAGATAGATAGGGATGTCAAAAAAATCCGTACCTGCGGGGCGGATAAAACTCACAACGGGTAGGAAATAAATATTGTAAATGGATACCCGCGGGTAACGGGTATGGATATTTTTAATACGCGCATGATAACGGGGTGGGTACGGGTATCATAGTATCTGTATCCATAGATACCCGTACCCGCTATACTCTAATTTAAATTAAAAAATTAAAATATTAACATATTGATTTTGAATGAGTTATTTTTTTATCAATTAGTTTTAAAAAAAATTCATTTATTTGTAATCTGTCATTCAACACTATTTAAATGAGTTATTTGAACTTTGTTTAAAATTTATGAATGCTATGTATTGTAATTTATTTGAATTTACGATTGAAATATGTTGTTAAATATTTATTTTTATTTTTTTGTAAATACTTACCGGTACCCTGTGGATATTAAAAAATTATGTGGATACCCGCATAACATATACTTGTGACGGATATGAATACTGGAACGAAACGGATATTTATCTAGCCGCCGCGTTGACATCCCTAGATATAGACATCCTCAATTGATTAGTAATAAATTGATTTAGAAGTATAGTAAACCGATAAAGGACTCCAAAAATATAAAATGTGTATTATATGTTTTATTGAGTTATTTGTAATAAACATGTATTATGTGGCTAGGGTTGTTAAATAAATACTAATGAAAGCAGTAGTTATCCACATTATTATGAGATAATAGAAAACCTGTTATCACAATAAAACAGGGTTATTGTAACAAAAATAGTTAATTCTTTGGAATGAAAAACATTGATAACGTATTCTTAATTTGATAACAAATAAAAAAAAGTATAATGTTTATATTAGTTACTAATGAAATGAATTTGTTTAGCTTAAGTATTAACACTAGGTTTATGGTCCATTTTGTTATAATTTATAAGTTACTTTCGGATTTGTACATGAAGTCAACTTGAAAATGATACAAAAAAGTTTATTTGATGATTGAAAATTTAAAATTGTTATGGGAGGAGAGAATTTAAGTATTTTCCAATAAATATTTTCATATGTATCCCATGTTATTTTATACAATTAATTATTTTTTTAATATATGCAACTTGTTGAATTATAGTGTAAAAGGTCCAAAAAATATCGTATATGTGAATAAAATATATAATATGATATGAGCATTTGAAACATAATAACAAAACAAAACACATTGAGATTGAAGATTTAAAAAAAAAATACTTTTATGTCGACTGAGAAAAAACCTTCAATATATATCAAAAATACTATTAACTAATGTTGAGATGTATATATCTATATAAAAAGAATATTTTTTTATGTCCACATTTTTTTAAAATTTTATCTTCTAAATAAAAGTTTTTTTAAATTAAAATAATTATTTTATTACTTTAGTTGTAACCATTTTTTTAATTTAACCGACCATTTTTAAACTTAATATTTTTTAATTATAAAATTATCTACCAAAATAAATAAAAACTATTTATAATAAAATTATAGAAATTAGTTATATTTAATTTTATAATTATAAAAATATATAATAATAATAATAATAATTTTATTACTTCTTTTTATCAAACTGTACGTGTCTTCACTTGTTGTTATAATGATATTTTAATTGATATATAATTCAAAAGGGAATAAGTAGTACATGATAAGATGAGTACCTGATGAGATGTAAACTATGTAATATATTAAATATTTTAATTTTTTTAGCTCAGAGTGTGTTTATTAATTTTTATTATGATGATCATATAACATGGAATAAATGTTGACCACCTAAAAATAAAATTTGAGCATGAATGGTTCAACAAAAAATGATATTAGGATTAATAAATAAAGCAACACTAACTTCTAGACACTTTTCAACCATAACTAGGACTATCTTTTAATAGGATGGTAAAAAAATTATATGTCATAATGCTAAACAAATATTTTTAATGAAAATTTATTTTTTTTACTCACGAACTTTAATTTTATCTACGATCATTTTTCGTAAATAAAATACAATTATTTAAGAAAAATATTTTATAGATAATTTTTCATAGATAATAAACAATTTTCAAATAATGAATAAATATGAATATTTAATTACTCTTTTATTTGTTGATAAGATCAATCACTAGTACAGAATTCTCATTTTACCTTGTCTTATAAGCCTCGGTTGGCCAGGAACCGAAACATATAATGGCGCGGTGGCATTTTTGCAATTAGAGCAAAGTTTTAGGCCTCGGTTCTCCAAATAACCGAAGCCAAAAAGGGGTATAGGCCCCAGTTCGCCCAAAACTGGTGCCAAATAGTGGTATAGGCCTCGGTCCAGTAAGACCCGAAGCCAAAAAGTGGTTGGACGTTAGCTGTTTGGCCTCGGTCCAAGGAGACCCGGTGCCAAAAGGGGGTCTATGGCTTCGGTTCCCCTAACAACCGAAGCCATAGGGTTTATTTAGGGTTCGAATTTCGCGAACCATTCTTCTTCCCCGCGTCTGCGCCTCTGCAACTCCTTCCCCTCGCTCTCTCTCGCGCGCTCTCTCTCTCTCTCTCTCCGCAAAAATGGCGTCCTTGCAGCATCCACCGCTTCCCTTCAATCCAAACACGTTCTAATCCCCGGAAAGTCCCTTTCCCAAAAACCTACGCTTACCGTCTCCTTTCCCCGCTCCACTTTCTCCGCCCTCAAGCTCAAGCTCGTCGCCGCCACCCACCGCTCCAACGGCGCCTCGAGCACCAGAATGTCGGCTACGGTGGCCTCCAGCTACGCCCAGGCCCTGGCTGTACCAAACACTCTCCAAGCAGAGTTACCCTTATACTGTTTTTTACTGTCACAAAACGGAGACCACCAGAACTTACTCGGTGCCTTTGGAGGGTGCTAATGGGATCAGAATTAAAGTTGTTGCAGTGTGCCACATTGACACATCGCAATGGAACCCCAAACATTTGGCGTTTGAAGTGCTTAAGGTTAAGCTTGGAACTGTTCCTGTGTGCCACTTTCTTCATGGTGGAGAGTGGATCGCCGCCAGAGAAACTAATGGCAAAGATTTACCAGCAGGGCATCTGGAAGGTGGTTCTTTGTGATCGTGAAACTGGGTATATGGCACCAATTTTGAAACAACCGAGGCATAAAAGTGGGTATATGGCTTCAGGTGATAACCGAGGCCAAAAGGGGTACATTTTGGCCTCGCCCCAATATGCCTCGGTTCCAGACCCGAGGCAAAATGTGAAAAATAACCGGGGCAGAAAGCCCTTACTGCACTGGTGCCTCTTGCACTGATACTTTTCAACAAAATGGTGTTGTTGAAAGAAAAAATTGTCATCTTGTTGAGACTACAAGATCATTCTTGTTATCTACTAATGTTCCAAGTGTATTTTGGGGGAAGCTATTCTTACATCAACTCATGTTGTGAATCGGATCCCGACTTCACATAACTCTGATTTGTCTTTGTTTGATTATTTGTATGGTCATGCACCTAATTATTCTGTTTTGCGTGATTTTGGATGTGCCTATTTTTTTTAAACCACATGTTTTAAGTCTACTTTTTGTGTTTTTTGAGATATGATCTTGGTCAAAAGGGATATTGGTGTTTTTTGATCCAGTTAGTCAAAAATTGTATTTCTCACGTCTATTTGTTCGACCTAGTCGTAACCATAAGTCTACTCAACTATCAGATTTTGTTTATTCCTCTTATTCTAGTTCATTTGCTACTTTTATTACTTCTATCCATCGCCTTCATGAGCCTTCATTCTATAAAGAGGCTGATTGTAATCCACTTTGGCAAAAGGCTATGGTGAGGAACTTACTGCTCTACATCATACTTATATATGGGATCTAGTTCCATTGTCACTGGGAAAATGTCCAATTGGATCTCGTTGGGTATACAAAATCAAAACAAAATCAGATGACTCAATTGAAAGGTATAAAGCTAAACTTGTTGCTAAAGGATATACCCAAGAATATGGCATGGATTATGAGGAAACATTTGCTGATGTGGAAAAGATGATTACTATTCATACCTTGATAGTTGTCGCTTCTATTTTTAATGGAAGATTTTTCAAATAGATGTGAAGAATGCCTTTTTGAATGGGGATCTACATGAGGAGGTTTACATGATTCCACCACCAGGTGTCTCTCATAAATCTAGTGAAGTTTGCAAACTTAAAAAAACTATCTATGGTCTTAAACAAGCACCTCATGCTTGGTTTTAGAAGTTTTCTACATTAATTGTCTCTCTTGGTTTTATTGCTAGTCATCATGATTATGCCTTATTTGTAAGGAAAACCAATATAAGTCATATTTCTTAATCCTTATATGTTGATGATATGATTATTACTAGTGATGATTTTGATGCAATTGCATCTTTAAAAATTGCATTATCCTATCATTTTGCTATGAAAGATTTGGGTCTACTACGTTACCTCTTAGGTATTGAGGTTTCTTATTATTCTAAAGGTTATCTTCTATCTTAGTCAATGTATATTGCTGACCTATTTGAGCATGCTTGATTTACTGGCAACAAGATTGTTGATACTTCTCTTGAGACAAGTGTACGATATTTCCCATCGGATTTGACTGATTCTACTTTATATCGAACTATTGTTTTTAGTCTGGTTTATCTTACTATGACTCGTCTAGACATTGCAAATGTTGTTCATATTGTTAGTCAGTTAGTTTGAGCACCCACAACAGTTCATTGGGATGTTGTTCTTCATATTCTCAGGTATCTTCGGGGCATTTAGTTTAAGTCTCTTTTGCTTTCTTTTATGTTGTCTTTAGACTTGTGTGCCTATTGTGATACGTATTGAGATGGTGATCCTAATGATCAAAAATCCACTATCGGGTGGTGCACTTTTCATGGTGATTCACTTATATCTCAAAAGAGTAAGAAACAAGATGTTACATCTCGATCGTCCATAGAAACTGAGTATCGAGCCATGACTTTGACTACTTGTGAGATTATTTGGTTGTGTTGGTTACTTGCAGATATGAGTGTCTATTTGAAAGATCTTATATGCCTTTATATTGTGACAATAAAAGTGTTATTCATATTGCTTGCAACTCTGTTTTTCATGAGTGAACCAAACATATTGAAATAGATTGTTATTTTACTTGTCATCATTATCAACTTGACACTATATCTTTACCATTTGTTCCTTTGACTCTACACATTGTAGATATATTTATCAAGTCGCATTCCGTTTTACTCTTTCTTCTTTTATTTGACAGTCTCAATGCATTCAACTGTTAGCATTGCTAGTTTGAGGGGATGTTAGCATTGGTCTATTTACTTGTGGCCTAGGGATAACTTTATGTGTATATAAATCACACTTCTTGTAACATTTTATACACACTCAATAATACACAATCTCCTTCTTTATATATTTCTTTGTTATCTACATTTTGAATTAACACATCAACATACCATTTGAATATCGTTCTAACAAGTATTTAAGGTTGAGGCAATTTTTTATGAGATCTAATTTAACAAAGACATAATATTGAACTTATATGATATAGTTTAGCTCGAACCTTGGTAAACCACAACATTGAAAAGGGACTTCATTAATAAGGAAAGTATCCGATGACTAGAGAAGCTCTGAAGACAAAATTAGTAAAAACTAACCAAAATATATCAAAATGAACTTAGCAAAAAGACACGAAAAGAACAGCTGGTGCACATTTTGAAAGGAGTTAATAGATCAAGTATTATTTAATAGTAGATGAGATTCACTTTCACTACTTCCAATTGAAGACACTAACATGTGAAGTACATGAAATTCGTAGTCAATGAGTTTACCAATTGAGGGAAGTAGTTACAAATTAATGTTTCTCTTACCTCTTAATAATAAATGAGACTAAAACATTTTAAAGATTCCCAAAGGATTCAGAAATTATAAGTTTTGAATTCCTAAAACAATTTTTCTACTTGATCTCTACCTTGCTATCTTGTGCACTTATAAGTCATTTATGTTGCTCGTAAAAAAAAATCTAAAAATTGAAAAAAAAATCTATTAAAAGTATAATGAGAAATATATTGGATCCTATTTGGTGTATAAGTTGATGTTCTTTTCTCTTTTTCTTTCTTCTAATTAATATAAATGTGCTATTTTCTTAAATACGCAAAACTGTATTTAAACTCCTAATTGGTGCTACCCCTACTAATCATAAAAACTGTAAAATCTTGCCACCACCAACTTACGGCCCTGTTTCCACCGCTGTCGGTGCTCAAGGACCTCACTCATATGTATGTAAATATCATTTTACAAATTCTTAACAAAAGTAAACAAATAAAAATTACTTTTAACTATAACCATATATAAAAAAAATCTCTCATGTCCATATTTTAAAATACCAAATTTTACTTTTAAAATATAATTATTTATTAAATTTTTAAAAATTGACCATTACTTTTACAAATCTTTTTATAAAATTATTTATCTTTATTTTTATTTATTTATTAATAATTATTCTTTTATTTTTTTATATATTTCACTTTAATTTAAATAAATATACATAATTTTATTTTATATTAATTTAATATCATTACATTATCGTCTTAATATAATATTTAAAAAAAATATATACACAAAATCGCTCTCGCTGGTTCTTTTTAATTGGATTTATTGGGCAATATTTATTCTAGAGATCTTACCTTTTTTAAAATACCACATACTGTCACTATATCATATAACATTAGTGGGTGATCACTTAATTATAACAGAAAAACAGTTAAACAGTGAGCGTTACTTCACTTCACTTGTAGTTCCTTCTACCTTCCCTTCTTCTATATAAACCCCACACCCTGCAACCCTCTCACGCACCAACTCAATCAACTTCTTCCAAACCCTGAAAAACAAAATCCCATTTCTTCAATTCGCGACTCCTTGAGTTGTTTCCATGGCCAGCATGAAGTGTGCGTGCGTCGTTGCCCTGCTGTGCTTGGTGGTTGCCACGGCACCCACGGCACATGCCATCACGTGCGGCCAGGTCACCAGTTCCCTGGCTTCATGCATCAATTTCCTGAAGAGCGGTGGGCCGATTCCGCCGTCATGCTGCGCCGGAGTGAGGTCCCTCAACTCCGCCGCAAAGACCACCCCCGACCGCCAGGCCGTCTGCAACTGCCTCAAAAGCGCCGCCGCCGGCATCTCTGGATTCAATGCTAACAACGCAGCCGCACTCCCGGGCAAGTGTGGCGTCAGCATCCCCTACAAGATCAGCACCTCCACCAACTGCGCCACGTAAGAGAAAAAAAAAATCGTTTTTTCGAATATTTTTACATAGTTTTCCAAACTTTTATTTTATAAACTAAAATCAGCTCATAAATAAGTGTTACAAAGTTAGGTGTTTTTGATTTGAGGTTCATTATCTCATGATTTATCTTTTGGTTACACTTGCAGTATCAAGTTTTGAAGAGAAGTCACAGAACCTGGCACTGGAAACTACTCACTATAGCATGAGTATATGTCCTTTATAGTATTAAGAATAAGACAAGGTGACGAGGGCTCCACTTATATGCCCCTCTCATCTTGAATGAGCTATTTTATCTGTATTCAATAGTTTTTAATCATGTCGTAATGTTATTTCCTCCTATATCCACTTTAAATTTGGTTTCTCATTTGTCTGGGTGCTCGTTTTAGGGTTCATCATCATTTATCACGTCTCGGTTTAGGTTCAAACTCATTATAATAAGAAACGTACTCGATTGGTAACATATAATTCATTGGATTAATTTTAGTTTTTTGATAATTTGAAACAGTTTTTACATCACAAATGAATTATAAATGATAATAATTTAAAAGATTATTTGAAGTTTTTTTTTTTATCATATAAGTGAAAGTTTCACAGCAAGCAAAAATCTGAAATCACATCTTTCAGCCAAAAGTTCCTTCTTCATCATATCATATACAACCAAAGAGAATTAAAATTCCAACTTTTAATGGTGATATAAGGTGGTTAAAGGTCTTTCTCAGCTAGTGGAATTGGTATAAAATCAATAAATGAATAGTCAAAAGTGCCAATTGCAAAGCCAATTTAAACATTTCCATTGTCCCCTTTCAAACTATTAGAGATTAAATAATTCTAACGTAAATTAAAAACAAAAATAAACATATTATTTAAAATTATTTTATAAAGTAACCTCACTCTCATAGTAACTGGCATGGTTTTTGTTTGTCATAAATTTTAAAATGAAATAAAGGATATTTAAAACTACACAACAATAAATTTAAAATTTCTTTTAAAACTAAAGCTATAGCTATTTTGAACATGAAATGCTGTAGTACTGTGTATAGTTATTTATTTATCTTTTTCATTTATATGCATTCGAAAATTATATAATAAGTTTTGATTTTATTTCAGATAATAATCAGAAGTTTATTTTCAAATCAAATATTGGTGTTTATTTTTATATGGTCTATTCTGAAGAAGAATCCATTTGATGTATTTTAAAAAATAAATAATTTTTTAACAACTAAATTTTGACAATTTTCTCTTATAATGTGATATGTTATTTCTTAAGTGATCTCTATTTTTTAGTTTTTCATTCTTCTATATTTACAAACCAATTAAAAGATATCCTCAAATTGAAATTTGTCAAATTTAATTATCTAATACTATATACAATTCTGAACTAACAAAAGGCAAGTTTTTACATTAAATAATATATCTGATCTTCTTCATAATTCAAATTTTTATCTACAAAAGGTATAATAGCTTACGTGTCAGTCTCTCA
>Ga0214545_1007325_pt1 | contig 18524 bp, 9 predicted proteins | sample CNSS4metaG_FD_160064 | JGI IMG/M metagenome (GOLD analysis project Ga0214545, IMG submission 160064) | Root nodule microbial communities from cowpea collected in UCLA plant growth center, Los Angeles, California, USA - CNSS4 | ecosystem: Host-associated > Plants > Roots > Nodule | place: USA...
TGTGTGTGTGTGTGTGTGTGTGTGTATTAATATACACATCTTAAAATTCGAGAATATTTGTCAATTGTGTTTGTATTGATCTTAGAGTGCATATTTGATTGTGGTTGATAATCACTTTCATTTCATGTAACCTGAAGACCAATGCAAAATGCTAGTAAAATTTTGTGAAATTTAAGATATGTTTTTGAAAATTAATAGGTACCAATAAAATAAAAAAGTGAATCATCTTGAATGGGATAGTGTCACACCTTGAATACAAAAGCGATGTGATCATTCATTCAAAGATTACTGAAATTCTTCACGTAATTTTCGTATGTATACGTATGAATTAAGATTGGATTATTTAACCACGCATCAATGCTGAGTGTGGGAAAGAAGTAGAAAAAAATGTATACAATTTTTGCAACATAATAAGGGTAGAAGTGATGATGAGGTGAAGTTTAGATGCCCTTGTGTCAATTTTTTAAATGGGAGAAAGTTGAATGCAACTGTGCCAATTGTTTCTCGAACTGAACATGTTGTGGATTCCACCATGGAAGAGCGAGTGGGAGAAGACAAATTAGAGGACATGATCCAGGATGTTGGCATCGAAGCTTTTGCACAAGTGTATGTGTATGAGACGAGTCTATTGTTGTGGAGACTTTGTTGTATGTCGGTTCAACTAAGTTCACGCGGTTGTTAGCGATGGTAAGACTTATGAATTCGAAAGTGGCCAATGGGTTTATGCCAAGAAAATTCTTTTTTCGATGGTTATGGAGTGTAAAAGGATGCATGCATGTCTTAATTATTGCATATTATACAAGAAAGAATATGAAGATTTGAAAAAAATGTCCAAATTGTAGGTTATCATGGTAGAAGAAGAAAACCAACGGTGAAGATAGTGGTCGAATAGAAAAGGAAGATCCCATTTTGAAAATAGTCGGGTACCTTCCAATCGTTCTCAGACTTAAGCATTTGTTTGTGAACCCAAAAGATGCTAAAAACCTTATATGGCATGCAGATGAGAGAAGATGTGATGAATTGCTTTGTCATCTAGTTGATTCAATGCAATGGAAAAATATTGATCATGAATTTCCCCAATTCGGTCAAGAATGTACAAATGTTCAGTTTGATTTAGCTACCGATGGAATGAATCCATTTGTAAATCTAAGTATCAACCATAATATCTGACCCATTATATTATTCATTTATAACTTATCTCATGGACTATGCATGAAGAGAAAATACATGATGTTGTTTATGATGATATCAGATCCAAGGCAACCTAGAAATGACATAGATGTATATCTTAGCCCACTAGTATAAGACTTCAAGTTGTTGTGGTTAACGAGGTTGAAAATTTTGATGTTGTTACTTTTGAAACTTTCATGATGCATGCAATGTTATTTTGCACCATTAATGACTTTTCATCTTACAATAATTTGTCAGGATACAATGTCAAAGGTCATAAAGCATGTCCTATATGTGAAGAGAACATTGCATCTCATCAATTGAAAAACTGAAGGAAGATTGTATATCTACTCCATCAAAGGTTTTTACAAGCTAATCATCCTTATCTAAGGTTATGGAAAGCATTCAATGGACATCAAGAGAATGATGAAGCACCTATTCCATTGACTGACCTTCAAATTCATGAAAAAGATTAATCAAGTACATCACGTATTTTGGAAAACATCTAAGAAGTCATATGTATCAAGCCCTTGGAAGAAAAAAAATCAATATCCTTTGATCTTCCATATTGGTCGAAGTTACAAGTTAGGCATCACATAGATGTGATGCATGTAGAGAAGAATGTGTATGATAGCTTGATTGGTACACTACTCAACATTCAGCGAAAGATAAAAGATAAAGTAAATGATCGTTTGGATTTGGTTGAAATGAAGATCCAAGAAGACTTGACGCCAATGGAGGTTGGTAAGCATACTTATTTGGCCCCTGCATGTTACACTATGTCTAAACAAGAGAAGTGGGTTTGATTGAACCCTAGTGCCTAGCGACGAGGATGTCTCGCCAGGCGATTTGCGCAAGATTTTCGCTTGGCGGCGTTTAGGCAATGCCAAGTGATAGCGCTACAGCCAGGAACTTCTCTTATTTTCGTTATCATGTTGTGATGTGAGACTTGGATCAGAAGATGTTGTGCCATGAGCGAGTAGGTTCATGGATGGTGGTGAACATGTGATGATATGAGCAGGGAGGTTCATATCCTGATACTCTCATGTGGGGATACGAACGGGGAGGTTCGTATGTTTCGTGCTCACACTTGAAAGATGCTGCGAGCGGGAAGGTTCGTGGCTGGTGGATCACATGTGTTGGACTATAGGTAGGGAGGTTCGTAGAGTTGGACTACGAGCAGGGAGGTTCATAGAGGCAGGACCACGAGCGGACAGGTTCGTGTGAGCATCACATATCCTAAGTCCATGGTTAATTATTTGTGTGAATTAAAAGGTGAAAAGCCTTGGGGTATTGAGGTCTTTGCCAATAACTAACTAGAATAAAATAATTGGGTGTATTTTGATATTATTAACTTATGTGTTAATTATTTATGAGCTCACCCTTTCTATTTGTGTTTCGCGATGATCGTGTGACTATCACAAGAGAGCAGATGATATTCTAGGTGATGTTGTTGATGCATAGCAACGGAGATGGGGCTAGCTTGGGACTCTTGAGTAGAGATTTAAATTATGTTTCGTTTTAGACTAGTGGTTTATTGGAACTTGTAATACAATTTATGAATTGGTTTATTTAATTTTAAGCGTGATAAATAATTTTCAACTTTTCCCAAGTTTGGGAACAATAAATTTATGATGTTTGATTTTCAATTATTTATTTATTTTAATTAAGTAATTTTCAGTAGAGACGTTACATGACCCCCCGGTACAAACTCTCAAACCCACCATATACTAAAATTTTAAGTTTACATGTTATTTATATTCAACATTAAATTGTATTTCATTTAAACCTACTTGCATCGAAAGAAAAGTCTTCAACCCAAGAAGATTCCTCTATCTTTGGACAATCCTCTTGGTGCATTACACCAACTTTCTGAAATCGTAATTAATAAGTCGATGCAGATTCCTTGGAATTCTAATGCTTTTAATAGGGGAAGGAAATATATGTTATCCCTTATATTGCTTCGTAACTGTATTTTGTTATCTTGTGAATACAATTTGTCATTTTAAGGCATAATAATGAATTTATTTTCTTCTTAAGCGCCATTGGCAGCTACTTGTGGTTTCCTTGAAGACGAATCTTGTTGTGTGGTTTTGCTTCTTGCACTGCTCCCCCTATCTTAGACAAGTAATAGATTGGTAAGAACCTAAATGTTATGAAGATTCTTTGTTATATAAAAGCATCCTAACACATTCTCTTTACCATAGCTTAATTGTTGTACATAACATGTTGTTGGAGAGATCAACAGCTAAGGCAAAAAATCTTGCATGGTTGTCCCTCCAGGTTTGGCATTTTGGTCCATATATTTATAATTGTTTGATTCAGTTTTCTTTCTTAATTATTTATAATTGTTCATATATATTGTAGTGTAACAAACAAATCGGCTCATATGAGTGAGGTTACTATGTAATGCAATGGATGACAATCATTGTTTGTGCTCGTATTACAACTAGTTAGGAAATGGTGATATATATATATATATATATATATATATATATATATATATATATATATATATTTGCATTGAAACAAATACTTTGCAACATTGTCTTTCTATATATTAATTCAAGTTAATGTCATATTTTGTAGACATTCAAGAGTATTGCACCAATTTTTGATAAGTCCATAAACGTTGGTAGAATAGCTTGTGCAAAATGTAAAATTCAAATATACATTAATATTTAGGATATTTACTTCTTGTAACAAACGATTTATATTTGTATTTGGATGATTTTGGATTTGATAAAATGTATTATGATGTTTCTGTTCTGGTTTGATAATATATGCAGGTTTAAAATGTAAGAACAAACCAAAAAAAAAAATATTTAAAAAAACACCCACATTTGACTTTGGTTTTTGCCTTAACTAAAGCATAAAACTCACATTTGGTTTTGGTTTGTGTGAAAACCAAAGCCAAATACCTTATCTAAATTTAAATTAATTATTAATTTTAATGACATATGACCTTGGTTTCTTTAATAACTGAAGCAAAATGTCCTTCATATGGTCTCGATTCATCTCCCAATTGAAGCCAAAACACCTTCATAATTTAAAATAATTACGTAATTTTAAGGCCATATGACCTCAATTTTCTTATGAACTGAAGTAGAATGTTGAGTTTTTGGCTTCGGTTGTCAAGCGAAGCCAAAAGCTTACCCTTTTTCACCTCTCCTGAATATGTCTCGGGTTTGGAACAAATATCGAATGACAAAAATAATCGTGGTCAAAACCTTTACATGCACTGGTGCAAACGCGCTACATAATATTATTTGGGTTGTTTACCTTATTTGACATATTTTCACTTTAATGTTAAGTCTCGACTCTTAAATTATATGCAACAATTAGGTGTGATAAAAAATATATATATATATATATATATATATATATATATATATATATAAATTCAAACTTTATTTAATACCAAGCAATTAGAAAATATTATATCAAATAAATCTCAGAAAGAAAAAACAATTAATCATATTTAAGTAATAACTTCTTTTTTACTAACAAGACTCAAATTTATACAAAAAAATAAAAATATAGTTTCATTCCAACTAGTAACGGTTGTTTAAGTGTGCATAGATCTTAAAAAGGCAAAGAGTGGGTTAAAGGAAAAATAAAGCCCTCCAATGATGGCTAATTTGTTTTATTCTGGTAATTAATGATCCTAATTAGCATCCTTACGATTAAAAAACATTAACATTGTAATTAGTTACCACTCAAACAGCAGATTGTGCTGTGGTTTCACCTCTTCAATTAATCAAAGATTTACCCACTTTAGGGGAATCTTTTGAGTCCCCTATTGCAAGGGCATATCATTTGTTTTTGAAAATGGAAGGGCACATATGATGCCACACGAAACCCTATCATAAAATATTTATTATTTTTAATTAAAAGAAAAAAAAACCTCCATGGTTGCTCGATTAAGACTGTGATCAGAAAGCAACAATATTTCCCCTTTTAGCAAGCAAATAATTTTGAAGAAAATAAAATAAAAGCTTTTGCTTTTAGGTTGTGATCTATGCGGCTGGGATTATCTTTAACTAATGATTGCATCACGAAGTATGCAATCAACCTTTAGATTTAATTTGTGAGATTAAGTATTAATAATGTAGCTTTCAAGAAAACTAATAGATAATGATAAAATGTGAGAATTAATAATAAGAAGATACACATATGGCAATCAGGTGATGGATGATGTATATATGTAGGTAGGTGGGGGAACTCTGCCATTGCTATCAGCTAATGTAAATATAGAGGTCACTATCATGTTGTCAATTCCAACATAAATACTTCTTCTATCCAATGATATCCAAATTGGTAAAGCTACCTTATTATCTATTAATCTTCAATCAATACCCTAATTCATATATGTTAGCTCAAACCTAAATATTGTAGAATTTTTTTTACACTAATAATTAAAAAAATTATTTTGATAGTATTTTGTGTTAAATATTTATACAATACAAGAAAATGTATAGTTAACAATCCATTTTAATGATGAAAAGTTATTATCATTGACCAATTTAGATACCAATTTATAGAATAAAAAATTATAACTAATATTGTTGATCACTAAAATAGTCACTATTATGAATAAAAAATTATAATTGTCATCTAAATTGGTCACTAAAATTTAGCTACTAAAAAAAATTAGTCACTAAACATTAGCTATCAAAGTTTTTACTACCAAAGGAGTTAGTTTCTAAATCAATCTCTAATTAATTAGTGATCAATTTAGCGACCAATTATAATATTTTACTCATAATAGTGACTATTTTAGTACATAATAATTTTTTATTTTATAAATTAGTATTTAAATTGGTTCCTACGGCAACTAATAACTTTTGCTCACTAAAATTAGTTGTTAATGGGTTATTTTCTTGTATCGATATAGATAGCATATTTTCTTTTAGGTTTTGATTTTTTAAGAATTCAGCATTGAAAGTTATTAGAACCGATTATGTAGTTTTAAAGAATGTAAAAGTTAAGAAATGTATTTAAGTATTTAGGATAATTGAAAAGTCAATATAGTACCCATCTTTTTCCATGGTCAAGAATGAATGTTGGGAATAATGAGATAAAATAGTTAAATGGTAAAATAAAAAAAAACATGAATTTGATGTGGCATAGCATTATTATTTAGTGAATGTGGAAGAGTTATTGAGTGAAATGCATAGGAAATATTGGTCCCTCTAATATGTATAGGGAGATGTTCTGGGTTCACTAGAGTGCCTGCAGATTATAGTGCCTTAAAACGGACAACAACACCTATTTCTTGGGTGTCATGTTCTCCTAAGTCTCGACCATCAACATAAAATATGTTTCATAACAAACAATATTAAATATTTGCCATAAATATACGTACGATGTCTTCACCATGCAAAATTATGTAAAAATATTAATATTAATGATGTAAAAGTAATACTTCCTAAGACAGATAATAAGGATTAGAGTTTAATTATATGTTATTGTTGTAAAATTTTCTACATGGTACATTATTATTATTACATTATTTTAAAATGGTTTGATATTCAGAAAAATGCACATGCATTAATTGACCAATTTAAGAGATTTTTCTAGACAAGTTCATACCAAATGCTTACTTTGGTAATATTTTACTATCAACAACATAAAGCTGACCATTGTTTAAAGTTTAAGATGGATAAAGATCCATTGATGCATAAAAGTTCAACTGACCCTGCCTAGAATGCTACATGACCCGTACACAATTTTAGGCTGTTTCAACAAAAACAAGAAAAAAACGTAAATCAAAACCATGAGATTTTCCGTTACTTAATATATGTATATAAATTATTCATGAATTAGTAACTAACTTCTTCTATATTTTCTATGATACCACTTTGCCCTATAAACTATAATGATAAAAAATTAATATTAGCAAGCTGGTGAGTAAATTTATATCTAATATAAAATATGTAGATCTGATGTTAAAGATTACTATTTGATCTTGCTTAATTATAAATTTGACAAAGTTCTAATCTAAGTATTCTATGTTTTAATTGGCCTTTCCTAATTTTTCGCTTTTCACTTTTTAATAGCCGGATATGAGATAGCGTTTTTATGAAAATTATCAATGATTTATAGAACGAAATTTTTTTAAAGATAAATAAGGTTTATTAGTTTTTGCATGTTAAAAGTTATTAGAGAAATTTTGAATATATATATCCATAGCACATGATTTGATATCATTATTATGCATTTTATTGATTTGTTTAAATTAATCAAAAGTATTAAACGACCTTTTGAATTTTTAAACAGTGAGCACTTTTCTAAATAGAAACGTTCTTCTACTCCTCGTGGTATATTTATGGGTGCACAATATAAAATTTTACACGAATACATTATTAATTTGTTTACTTTTTAACTAGTATGTTAGACTATTATTATTTGCTAGGAGTTTTATTTATAAAATCCTTGATCTATTCAATACCATTAATAGCTCTTTTGCTCAGTGCCCTTGTGCTTAAGGAAAACTTAATAAATATATTTAGTGAACGTGTTAAATGTTTAAAAATGGAATAAACAAAAACGAAAGATTTTTTTTTTTGTTTTTTTAATCTTTTTATATAATAAATAGAATATTTTAATTCAGTGTTCAACATCTTTCTGATAATCATCTTAATAAATAAAGAGATAATTCAATACATTTTTGTGTCTGAAGTATTAAATGTGCTTGTTTTTTTCTTATAGGATTAAAAAAAGTATTGTAGGAGAATATATATACCATTATCTTATCAAATACTAATATTTGTTAGTAAAAAAATTTAAAAGTAATGTTCATGTTATGTTAATTTTCCTATAGCTGGTTTATCACTCTATAAAAGAAAGTGTCATATATAAATTAGATAGACATATATAATAATATCTTAAAATATTATTATTTTCTTAATAGTTATGAAGATGTTGTAAACAAATATCATAAACATTTATATATTTATAACTTTGAGCAAACTGTTACCTTAAAGGAAATGAACAATTGTTGGGGAGAAAGTGCTTAAATTTGTAGATTCATATGTTATATATTCATTTATAATATTTTTTATAACATTTTTCATATTATTATTTTTTTCTTGAACACATGGTTGATTTGATCTCATTGTTGAGTGTTAAACCTAAAAATGAAAAGAAATGGTTTTGAGAATTTAGTGGAAGTGCATGGTTAATTAGAAAGGGAATGAGAATGTGAGACATGGGCACATATTATTATTAGATGCAAGGAGGTCATAGTCATTCTTTTATAGTGTACCTCCATTTATTACCTTTGTCTTTTGCATCCATTCCTTCTCCATCCACTCAATGCTGTTTGCCTTCTCTCCCTCATAAACTTTTCCCACTTAATTATCACCTTCCACACTCTCCTCTCTTTATCTCTCTCACTTTGTGTCTCTCTTTTGCAGTTAGGGTTTCCTCTTTAAGGCTGCTCTTCCTGTCAAAAATCTGCAACTTATATCTTTCATTGGCTAAGCCTCTTTTGTCTTCTCAGGGTAAAACAGCAGCTTCTAAAGCCCCTCTCCCACAAGGGAAAAAAAAAAGAAAAGGTACTTCCCTTTTACTTCTTCTCATCAACCAAACCTACATCACAAACAGGTAAAATCATGTTCATGTTCTACCTTCTTCTCTCTATGCATCTATACTTCTTTTCTCTGTTTCATCTTCTTTTGAGTAAAGTACCGGGTGCTAGCTAGACAAAATGGATCCTTTTCAGAACTCACTGTTTAGGGCTTTTTTTTTTTTTTTCTTTCCATTTTACATACGCTTTTTTTATGCAGTCATGCCTCGTTGCTGCAGCCAGATCCCTGCTTAATTCAACTCACTTAATTATGAGCTTTTACTTTATCATGCAGCTCAATTCCAGAACAAGAAAGATATATATATAAAGTTTTCTTGTCTGTGTTAGTGTGTGTGCAAGTTTCTGATGAACAAACATGGAAGAAGATAGAACATACACAGACACTTAAGGGGGGAAAATTAGAAAACAGTATGAAGGGAGTTTCAAGATTAAAATTAAGAACTCTTCATTATCTTTTTTTTTTTTCTACTCTCATGAATAGAAAAAAATAAAGGGAGAACGGAAAGAAGGAAAATATATTTTAAGAAAAGAATTAAGAAAGTTTGTTAAAGAAAAAGAAAGGATAAAGATGGTCATCCTATAATATAATATAATTTAAGAAAGTGACAACTAATCCTTAAATTTAAACCAGTTACAATGTTTTGGTACGTATATGTTTGTAATGGGAAAGGTCTTGTGAGATCTCAGGAAGAAAGGATTATGAAGGGCTAAAAGATCAGACTAATTAATGTTGTCCCAATTCAAAATATTTTTTTATATATATATATATATATATATATATATATATATATATATATATATATATATATATTCTCCTTCTAATAATATTCAATAATGAGTATATGGATATATATAGTTGATACCTTTGATCGAAGAAAGAACTTAAACACGAACTTGACAAGGAAAAGAAAGTGTAACTGAAGTAATCAGATCTAATTTTCTCTTTCTTTGTTTTTTACCATTCATTTTCATAATAATTTTGGAAGTGAAAATGCAGACTAGAGAACAATACATAGACTATTTGGCCAGTCTTCTACTTTTTCTATATAGTATAAAATTATAGTTTGAGTTCTATTCCATGTTAACTCGATCGCTAAAGTATAAGAAATATGAAATTTCAGCTAAATTTTCGTAGATGTTGGTGGTCCTATATATCTTGAACTTTCTTGTGATCTAAACTTTTGGTCTTTAAAATATGAAAGAAAAGAAAAAAATAAGAGTACACAGTGGAGAAGGGAAAGTTGTTGTGTTAATTGATTTCATTTTATGTGAATCTTTATGGTTTTTAGGGAAATTGAAAAATGGCATCATCGAGCTCCTACAATTCTCCATGTGCTGCCTGCAAATTCTTGAGGAGGAAATGCCTTTCAGGGTGCATCTTTGCACCTTACTTCCCACCAGAAGAGCCTCAGAAGTTCGCGAACGTGCACAAGATATTCGGAGCGAGCAATGTGACGAAGCTTCTGAACGAGCTTCTTCCACACCAGAGGGAAGATGCAGTGAACTCGCTTGCCTATGAAGCTGAGGCACGTGTGAGAGACCCAGTTTATGGGTGCGTAGGAGCCATCTCTTTTCTGCAGAGACAAGTTCAAAGGCTCCAAAAGGAGCTTGATTCTGCCAATGCCGATCTCCTTCGCTATGCCTACAATGACATGCCTCCACCCTCTCTTTCGGTGCCACCACCAATGACACCAACAACAATTCAACAAATGCCCCCCCAAAGGTCTTTGATCAGTGCAAGGTTTGGAAATGAAGCAAGTGGGTTTTATAGGCCCTCTCCAACCATCACTCACAACTCTTACCCTTATTCTCTTCCATGGACTGATACCCCTCCTGAAGATATCGATGGGGGAGGAGAAGGAGGAGGTAATAACAACTTGTGAAATGAAATAATAACGATATTGCATATCTAGGGTTTATGCCTCTTGATGAGGGCATGGCCCTGCAATATTTATAATATGTAGTCATGGTCTCTGCCTTGTGTAGCCTCCTTTGGACTGTTCTGCACTGTTTAATTTCTCTTAAATTAATTTGAAGGGGTTTTTGTTTCGATTTGTAGGTGATGATTATGAACATGTGTTGTTTATTAAGACCTAAAATAAGTGGGTGGTCCATAGTAATAGTAATGTATAACTACTGCTATAACTACTGCTAGACCTACTGTTATTGTGTATTCAGTGCAACTCTATAGGCATGTGCAGTGAGCATGCGGAGTTGACATTCTCTGTCATTGTTTATGATTAAGAATAAATGAGCGATAACGTTACTTGATTCTAAAGCCTAACTCTACGCCTTAGACGCTTATAGTCCTACTTACCCTATATATTCCCTCCCTTTAATTTTCCTCTTCTTCATGGACCACCCTTTTACTTTCTCCTTCTTCTTTCAATTACTTATTTACCCCATTGAGTTAATTTAATTAACTTCACCAACCGTCAAAAATTTCCCGTACCAGACTTAATTTGCTTTAGTTTCACTAAAATAAAGGCACAGAACCATAGTGTCAGTGACAGTGAAGAGGCTGAGTTAATTACTGGCAAAATGTCACAATCACAGGCACAGAAACAAGATATTACGCTTGAGTTCAAAGTATATATATACATATAGGAAGCTACCTCAAGTCTCAATCTCAAGTGTTAATCACAACAACTTGTCATGGCTCTATACAGGTTCTTCGGAAAGCACAGTGGGTATTATTGGGGGTGGTGTTTGTTTGATGAACTCAACTAACAGGAAAACGAGCAGTGTTTCTCTGAATCTGTGTCTGTGCTGCAATCTATCCCAACTTTGTTTTGAATTGTAGTTTTCATCATGTACCGAGAAAAAGGTAGGATGATGAATCTCTTGCTTCTAAAAGGACTTGGTCTCTATAGTCTCAATTCCCGTGAGAGTGAGACTCGGCAACACCCTCTCATTTTTCTTGAATAAATAAATCACAGAAATAGTGAGCCACAGTCGCTGTACTCATTGGATCCGATACAGAAAAGTAGTGGATACACATATACATATATACTAACTAGTTCATGCTTAGGGTTTTCAGCTTTTTTTTTTTTTTTCTTTTGCCTCTCTTCCAACAAGTACCCTATAGCTACCACTTCGAAACTGTTTCTATCACTCTCCCCCAGACAATGCAGTGAAACTCAAACAGTCACACCCCTCTCTCCCTCTCTCATATAAACTGCATCTACATTCACATTCACAACAACTTGCATGCATATATATATAAATTTTAATAAAATCTTCTATTATTATTCATTGTTTAAACCGATAGAATTGAACTAGTCTTGGTTTATATTTCTTTTTTTAAATGAAATTGTTTATTTCTAGGCAAAGGCTAGTTAGCAATATGACAGGGAAATTTCTGAACCGATCCTGGCGAGATCAGAATCCTATACGCGTTGGTCGCAGCAATATTAAACCTTTCGAAATCCGATCAAATAATAGGGTTAGGGTTTCTTTATTTTCTCCATGATCATATATATTTATATATTAAAATGTTTAAAATATAAGAAGCAAAATAAAAACAATGTTTTTGAACTAACACACACCTTGAGCCGCATTTGCTTTAGCTCCACGTTCCCTGAGGAAAAGTAACAGTGAGTATTTAATTCCATAAATATGAATCTATACTAGTTCAACCATTAAACACCGAGTATTTATAGTGTTTATATGGTGAAACAAGTTGGTAAAGTAAAAATAGATGAAAAATAAAGGGAAAAGTAGAGTTATTTAGTTAAACAAAAATAGGGAAGAAATTAAGAAAAAGACTGAGAGATGAATAGAAGTATGTTAAAAATAGCAATCTCAATTTCACAGCTTTTAATGTTCTTAACAAAACACCTATATTTTTTTTTACTGGCCATAATAAACATAAATCTTAAATAATTGAGTAAGTTTAATAAAGTTGGTTAAATTTAAATTTCACTACTTCAGGACAGATGATTCTATTTGAAATGTATTTTATACTATCAAATGTGTTTAGTATGTTTGCTCTATAATTTTCTTATGACATAAATTCTCTCTCTTATACTTTTAGAAGTTGAACACAAGTCACTTTTAATTCTTTGTATCTTTGTTTTTTGTCTACAGTTTCCTTTTTCTTAAGAAATGGTTGGGGTAATCCTATGTTCTCTTCTATTAATATATTTTTTTATTGGTGATAAAAAGTTATATGATATATAGTGTATGATAATTCTCATATTTAAGACTATATTTTAATATATAAATGAAAAAATATCTTATTATTTCATTTACTAATTAAGCTCGTTAGTGATTTAGTGAAGTTTGTTAATAAGTCAACTTTATATCTAATTTAAATTTACAAAATCAATTTAAAAGGTGATATTTATATCTACTTGTATATATATATATATATATATTATAGTTTGGTTTATTTCTAGTCTACATAGAATTTCCAGTAAAATTAAGATAAACCTAAATTTCAATGCTTTAATCAACCAAAGTCATTCTTAACATGAATTGAAGTGGGAGATTTCCTTTTTTTTATTAATAATAGAATATCCATTCACAAGATAGATATGTAGTGACTAGATTTTATGCTATTGCAAGATTAAAGCAGTAATTATATGAAACATTAAAAAAAGAGATATGATGGATTTGGGAAAGTGGATTAGAAGATGAAAATATAGAGAAGATTGTTGGATTTATGTTTGAGTATTGATTAATTAGAATAATGGTGGATTGAGTTTTGTGAGTGACTTTTGTACGTGTAGCAGGAAACAGCAGATAGCACGGACACTGTTACACTCAAAAGAATCCATCCCAATTTCCTGAGCAATGAGCAATGAGCAAAAGGAAGAGGGAGGGCCTCTTCATCATCTTCTTAATTAATCCTCGAGATCACCAAAATCCTCGACTTTTTCTTTCTTGGAAGTTTTGGTGAAGCAAATCTAATCCCTCAGAAAATCTTCCTTATATTCGTCAAGTCCCTTTTAATTCCTATACACATATTATTAATTAGAAATGGTTGAATAAGAGGGTGTGAGGGGTGAGAGAAAAGTGAGTATGGGTTTCTGAAGTTGTTGTTCCACTGAAGTCTGAATGAATGCTATAGTTATAATTTCAGAATCCATCAATCTTGGTCTGTCTCAACCATGCCAAGCCAAGACGTGGAAAAGAAGCAAAGAGCAGGTGAAAATTTGCAGGGTGAGTGAGTGAGGTTATTAGAAAGGACAAACATGTGGTGAAGGGTATTGGGGGGTCCTATCCCTATTTAAGCCCCCACATCAAATTCTTTATGTCTCTCTCTCTCTCTTTCTCTCTTACACTCACACACACACACCCAAACACGTACTCATGTACTTACGTTATTCTTCTCAATGTGGTCAAGAGAGACAAACAACTCCATTGTCATGCTAACACTGTTCACAGACAGCTATACGTGCACACGTCATGTCCCAACTCCAATTCAGTGTACCAAAATTATTCCAACTTTCAAAATCCCTGCTAATCATTTTAACTCTTAACTCCTCACAATTACTATTTCTTTTATACCTATAATAATTTAAAATGACATATCGTATATATATCCTCCAAACTTAAATACAATATTTATATTTACTTTCAAGACGAATGAAAACTCAAACTTACTATTTAGGGTTAAAATATACTTATATCCATAAATTCTTAGACTTTTTCTGATATGCATATATCCACCTTAAAAGTAAAAAGTTTTTTATTTGACTGGGAAAGACTACTTTGACTTTGACTGGCCCCCAATTCGTTAATCTACAACTCCAATCAATTGGTAAATGTTTCTTAAAGTGTAGTGATTTAACGAGGAACTAATGTGTGTACAAAGTTAACTGCTACAAAAGCAAAACTACGTAACCAAGATGTTCAGAGAATACACTAATTATTTAATAGGTGAAAGATGGGTTTAGGGTTCAAAGTTTTAACTGCGGTTTAACCAATTAAACCAATTTTTATAAAAAAATAATTTTATATTTTATATATAATAAAAATATATATATATATATATATATATATATATATATATATATATATATATATATATATATATATATTCTATCATATCATTTAAGAATCTAGGTCTCGAAAATATATATAAAGTAGTATAAATAAAATAAAAAGACGACATACATAGAAATTTATAAAAATAAAATTTATAATTTATTCGAAAGTATCCCTATGATTTTTTTTGTTATTTCGAAACTAACTATATTAAAAAATATATTAAATGAGGATAAATGCATTGTCCCAAATCATAGACAAATAAATATGTACATACAGAAAAAAAAAAAAACAACTGAAAAATAGCACGTCTAATCACTATTTAAGTTCAACATTAAAAACTCACTAATTCTAGTTAGGATAAAAAAAAATACATTTTTAGAATCAATGGATGAAACTTTTAACCCGCTAATTTTATAGTTCATTAAATCAGTCCTAATTAAATTTTATTTTTAAAAGGACTTGGACAGGACACTAGATTGGTTCTCAATTTAATGTTCAACCTTAAGTATGTTATAAGATATTTCATTATAATAGGAGATGTTTGGATAAGCATTTCATGAGCATTCATAGAGGAATTCTTTTCTTAAAAAAGGAAATAAGTTTTGATAAATTAAAATTAGTTTATAAACAACATTTTAATTTTTAGTGAAATATAAAAGAAATTATAAATTAGCTTATGTATAAACTATTTTAATTTATGAAAAAAATAGTTTAATTTTTTGTTCTTTTTTTCTTTTATGTTTAGATATGGAGATGTTTGTAAAGGTTTTTGTGATCCTTGACAACTATTTTTCAACTACGGATAGGAGGTTTTGGGTGGGAAAAAAACAAGACAGGACATATACAGTATAGCAGTACAAGGTTGAGAACTTGTTCACTGGTATTTTAATTAACAGAAAGAAAAACATTAGAACTTGCAATAAAGTATTTACCAAATTATTATTTAATCTCTTTATTCCCCAAAAAAGAAGTAATAAAATGTTTAAACAATAGATTTTCCTAATTGATCAGAGCAATTAAAAGTCCTCCGGAAACTAAAATCGAATTTATGTATATTTATGAATTGAAGACGGTTTTCAATATAAGAATTGGGTGTGCACAGACCCAAAAAATGATTTTCTTTTTAGCTCATTTATAAGATATATTTAGTTAAATGTTAATAAATTGTCGGTGTAAATAATAGCTTCAGACTACCAATTATAAATCACCTTAGTTATATGACTTTAAAGTAAGTATACTAGTTGAATAATTTTATACTATTATTATATGACGTAACTATATATGGCAGAATATGAGATAGTAGCGTGAAATAATTTTATAAAATTATTATTATTGCATTCATTAAATGCTATTTATTCCTCTAAAGTCATTTTGTTTTGATCGTCCTTATTCTTTGTATATTTAAAGTAAGTATTATAATACTTTCCAATTATACTTGTATATGGTATATTGTATCTATATCAGTTCTGAAAATATATTTTTTAACCGATGTAAAATACTTCTCTACAAAACGATAATATATACTTTTTCTATGATTACGTAAAGCAATCGTAAACCTTTTATTCTTACTATTTTGATGAAGTATATATATTAGTATCCTTACGAAAGATTAGCATTTCTTACATTTCATTTATGTGTAGTTTAAGTTTTTTAGTAAATTTTTAGATTGATTGTTATTACTTCTTTTATAATAATAAATAATAATTACAATCTTATTTCATTAATACACTAACTAAAATTTGGTCATTATTATGACAACTTAATTAGGTGAGATAATCGTTGTTATATCTTGCAAACTGCAGACCAATTTGAATCTCTCGTGTACATAAAAGTATGCATTCTTAGATGTAGGCTGATAGAAAAGTATAATAATTTTTTATTTATATGAACAACAATTACAACATATAAAATGAAATAAAGTGCATAAGTTAAAAGAAAAAAGAAGATCCAATTGATCTGCTTTCAATTGCATTTTTTTCGTTCAGGATTAATATTTTAAACCTTGTAATGCATATGAAGTAATGGAAAACAAAAATAAAAACCAAATGATTGTCTGTGTCATGTGTCCAATGCTAGGTACTTAAAGATAAGCCAAACAAATTGTGAGTTGATCATAGGGTTTATTTTAATAAAATTGTTTTGATGATTCTGAATGAGTGGGGTCAAAAACACAAGTTGGTGCCTCTGAGAATCAAGCAACCATGCGTATGTGCAACGAATCTTAATTTCTTAAAACCAGATTAAGAGTTTGGTTTGGAATCATATGCACCAAGCAATAATTTTCACGCCGCGAGCTCATCATTACATTGCTCATATCTACTCTTTTTTCTTTTTTTTTCTTTCTCTCTTTCTCTTTTCCAATCAACTATATGTAAAAAGAACAATCCTTCATGAATTCCCAGAAAGATCCGGTATATATACATATATAACAAACATTTCTTTGGTATTTCATCATATATATATATATATATATATATATATATATATATATTATATTTATATTCCATGCTTATGTTACATTCAATAATTCTATATCGATTGGAGAAAGAGTCGAGGTTAAGAAAAATTAAAAAATAAAAAATCTTTCTTTTCTAATTCTTTGAGTGATATTTTAAAGATAAAATCGTATAAAATATTTATGGTTAAATATGTTTTTATTCTTTAAATATAAATATAAAAAGATTTATCTTTATTTCAAATTTTGATATATTTTGACTATCAAATTTTAAAATAAATAGATCTAATTATTTTAATCTAATAATATTAATTTTTTGAATTTGTCAAACAATGACATTTAAACATTTAAATAAAAATATATTAATGAATGTAAACAACAAGTTTGACAAGTAAAAACATCTCAAATTTAAAGTCAGAATATTAATATGTATATTAAGATAAAAAAGACTGTATTAATCCTAAACTAATATCTAAACATATTGGATTCAGAATAATGGTTGATTGGCACGTGCAGGAGTTGTAGAAAAAAAGGTTAGTGTCTGATCGAAGAGCAGTGGTTGCTTTTATGTAGTTCTTTACGAGCCTTATGAGAATTATATTTTTGATGGTAAAAGTTGTTGGTCTAAAAGATTTCCAATGATGATGGCCATGATGGTTGCCACTACTTCTGTTCTAAACAAACCTATGATTATGGGTCAAAGAGATGCCCTAATTTCATTCTTCCCTTTCCCTTTCCCTTTTATCTAAATGAATCATACGCATGCTTTTCATTTCTCTCTCTTCATTTTCCTTTTCAAACGTATCTCCCTTTCAAGCTTTCAACAGCAGTCGTTTCAGGGCATGCAATTTCTTATATGTAGATATTGCAAAAAGAATCATCAAAAGAATATCATTCTAAGATATATGCTTATAAGGTTGTTCCAACTTCCAACGGGCATAAGATACTCGATCTCATAAACTTTAGACCCTCGCAATATTATTATTATTGCGTAATGTTGATGAAGCCCTTGTAGGGTTTTGGGATTTTAAAATTCAGACAGAAGCTAACAGTGGTCGAAATCTGGAAAAGGTTGGTTCTTGTTTAGTATTATTTTCTTAGGGAAATGTACGTTCATGGGCCAATGTTTCTGACTTGCGCAGAAAGACCTCCATGGTCCTCCCACAATTACGTGGAAGGTGCAAAATATGGACTTAATTAGAAACTTATTTCGTTTTACCTTCAAAAAACCTAAAATAGCAAGAGACGCGCTTAATATTATATATATATATATATATATATATATATATATATATATATATATATATA
>Ga0214545_1007327_pt1 | contig 18520 bp, 8 predicted proteins | sample CNSS4metaG_FD_160064 | JGI IMG/M metagenome (GOLD analysis project Ga0214545, IMG submission 160064) | Root nodule microbial communities from cowpea collected in UCLA plant growth center, Los Angeles, California, USA - CNSS4 | ecosystem: Host-associated > Plants > Roots > Nodule | place: USA...
CCAGAAAGGATATAAAATCAAATAGTAAATACAAAATATTACATCATAAAGAGTAATGAATAATATGATTATCAATCATATGAGTGATTGTATAAATCAATGGACGACCATTAATTCATAACAGTTCCTATTTGACAAAATGTTAAAATTATATTTTATCCAACACCTGTCACGCGTTTGAGTATATAACATTTCTTGTTGACAATATCATATGAATATTAACTTTATATAATTAAGGATGTAATAAATAGTTTAAATACACAGCTTATATTTAATTAAAATATAATAAAGGAAATTATTTAATTTTTATTATAAATAATTTATGCTATGATTTATGTGATATCTTAGTGTGATGATTGTAATATTTAAAATTCAATTTTAAAATATTAAAATGGACAGATCGATAAGGTTAAATGATTATGAAAACTTGGTAAAAAATAGCTCAGTGTTATATATTTAACTTTTATAATAACTGTTAAAATACTAGGTGCATGCCTGAGAAGGTTAAATTAAATGTAAATAATTTATTTTTATAATTAAGGAATAACCTTGTATGTTTCGTTTGTAGAATTTAAAAAGAGTAAAAGTAAAAGTTTTAAGTTTTAAGCTTTAAGTTATATTTTACGGATCACATTCTTTTATAGATTTGTTTTCTTCATAATCTTTGTGAAATTTGAAGACACTTATAATTGGGGCTTAGTGTCAACCAGTTTCACTTTTAAAGTAATAGCAATAAAATATTAAAGGTTATTTTTCATGCTCACTGTTAAACGTATACATATACTTTATAGAATATATATAATTGTTATAAATACAAATTAGTAAATATATTAATTTTATAATATTGCCTGTTATCACTATCTGTCAAACAAACACTACTGTTTAAGAAAAAAACGTGTTACTCAAAAACAATTTGGGATTATTTTTATCTTAATTAATCCCTGTGGTTTATAGTATTTAATTTAATAACTCTTTATTATTTTGAAATACATTGCTTGATTTCAGTTTTGGTTGCAATTTGTTTTTAACTTTGAATCTTGTTCGCCATGTCCAACAAAAACACATTTTAATGTAAGATAAACTAAATTCTGACATTATTAAAATCTTAGTGAATTTAAATTTAAATTTAACGACCGAAATATAAATTTCAACATTCTATATCAGCAGGGACGTTATGTTTCATTCAAAAATATATTTGTATATTTGTTAATTGTTATTATATGATAGAATAAAATATTCATTAGTTTTTATTTATTACATTATTGTTTGTATTTATAACATCGTTAGTAATAAACATACAATTTCCTTACTTTGTTTTCACTTATAAAATTATACAAAAGATTTAAGATTATAAATATCCAAACATGGAAAATTTATGAATTTTGAAACTAAAACCTAATGTGTATCATGTTAAAACTAGATTTTGATTCGACATTCTAAAGAAAATGCCGTGGTTGAAATGTAAAAAAAAATAAAAAAAACGCTGACAGAAAATACTTTTTTAATGTCAAAGTTAAACTGGACTCTGTATTTTTAGATAAATATTTAACAAATAATGTTAGAAAAAAATATAATACTAATTTTTATATTCAAAACACGAGACTTAATACCACATGATTTCAGTTTTAGATTTATATAGATGCTATTTTGTTCTTATACATTCTTATATTTTACGGTGACAATATAATTGTAATGTAATATAATAATGGATACATTTTTTCAAAATCTCTACCAATATATAATGTTACCTTTTCTTTTTTATTTTTACATATAACGTAGTATAATAAAAATATTTACAATAAATATTTCTTACGTGTTGTATGTTGTATGAAGATTTATTATTAAAGAACTAGGGAGATATGGTGTAAATGTGACAATTATATTCACCTCAATATTTGAGAATGATAGAAGGAGAAGAATCGTTAAATTGACTTATTTTTTAATCTTTCCTAAACTGTGAGATTTTAGATTGATTATTAATAAAAGATTATTGTAACCTCAATTCATTTTCACTTCTAAAATTAGATTACAATAATAACTAATATCCAAAATTTCTAAAATGTTTACAGAAAAAAATTCAATATGTAAATATATATTGTATTTTTATTATTTTATTAAAATAATTTTTTTTTTTTTGTAATTTATTCATTTAAATATCCTTTTATAAAATAAATATAACCCTTTTAAATATAATTTTAGATTACTCTCGACATCAATTTAGTAATCTCGTTTTATTTTAATTAAACTTAAATTTTAATTTATCACAACAACCAAATCACTCACTCACTATCTTACAAACTTTACTTCTAAATTCATTCTCCTTCACCTCCAAATTTCTCAAAAAAAATATACAAGTTTATGCTTTCTAATCCACTCAAATCCATGATCTCCTTTCCTCCCAACTTAATCTTCATAGGTTAACACACCCTTAAAAAAATCAAAAGTAATATATTGACACTATAAAAGTATTTAAAATTTATTTTTTCTGATATGAAAAAGTTAAACATTTCACACAAAAAAATTATAAATTTATTATTTTAAAATTTTATATTAGAATATAAATTAAACTCATGTTTTGTTATTCTTGTAACAAATATTTCTTAATGATTAATTAGAAAGAAATATTTCTTTCAATTAAACATAATCTTTATATACAGAAACTAAATAATATGCAATGCGATTTTGGTAATCTTGATATTAATATGGAATATACACTATAAGTAATTTATGGGAGAAAAAACGGTTGACTACTATAGAAATAATATTGATTATTATATTTAGTTTAAAGAAATTTAAAAAAATGGAATACGTTTGTTTGACCTAATTGAAGCTTCCATTGCATGCCAATTGACAAGAGAGAGAGAAAAAGACGGTGAAGTTGATGGTTTTATTTTATGCTAGCTGGCGGATCATGGGAACATGTTTTCTTTCTGATTTGCATTTTGGAACCTTCCCGATTTTTCTTCTCCACTTTTTCAAATAAAAAACTAAACAAAATTTCAGATTTATCCCATTATTTTTCTCCACTATCATGCATAGAAATATTTATTGCTTCAAATTTAGGACCGCTACAAATGGATCAATTTCCTCCCCTCTTAATTGCTTCTATCACTGTAATTATCACCTCATGATTTTAAGTTTTATCTACTAATTTTTTATAAGAATAAATCTAATACATACACATACTTGATATTAAATTATTTTTTTATAAAAATATTTTAATTACAAAATGTTTTCTAGTCTGGTAAATAATAAGTGTAATAATAATCAATACTTTTAGGATTCTTGATTTGACTATTTTATATACACAATGAATAACAATAAATATAATATAATATAATACATTTATCAATAATGGGGATATTTAAGGAATTAAAATGAATAAAAATGTTTCAAAAGTTCAATGACTCCTTAATACGGGGAGTATATTTGAAAAAAAAAATGTATAGATTTAAAACAACAATGAAACATGAATAGGCAGTAACTTTGAGTTTATGAAAAATTAATTTGAGAGATTGAATTCGACTGTTGACTCACACAGTTAAAAACAAATAATAAATGTACTAATAATGAAAAATACTTTAGAAATTTTAACTAATATAACTATTAGGGAAAATTCAAAATGTGTTTCATTGAGTTAAGAGTATTCTTGGATAAATATGTAAATATAAAACAAAAAATAATAATAGCAATTAGATTATTTGATTTCATTAATTTTAGTAATCATAAAAAGAAGAACAATAGACTATTGAAATACAATTCAAATAAGTGTCAATAAAAGATAAATCTTTAGGGGGTGTATCGTTAAACATGGGGTCTAAGTAGCAATTCCGCGCTTATTATATTAGAATGTTCAATGCATTTGGGTCTTGAACTGGGCTTAACTCATCAAGTCTGCAACTTGAACATTAGGATACAAAGATGATGATTTTCTACTTCTTCTATCAAAAATACTTGATAGATGGCAAATAATTCGAAAAAAAAAAGTGATATAAATTTGGTATAACCAAGCGGAAACTAAAATGAAAGCGAATAAATTAAAGATGTCCCCTTTAACGCAAATAATTAAATAGACCATGTCCAACAATTAAATAACTAATTTTACTAAACATGTTTACCAGAAGTAAACAAAAATTTAAAACATATTATGCCTTTAAGTTGAATTAGCAATGATCTTTTCTATTTCATTTAGAAAGTGGAAATAATTGATCTTTCTTCTGGGCGCGTACCTTCCACTCATGAAAAACTCATGCATGGAGCGGAGGAGAAAAAACAGCAGGTTTTTGTAATGTGCATTCGTCAAAAAAAAGAAAACTTCTATTTATTACGTATACATGACGTATGTATGTGGCTCACATGATCAAACATAATACGGAACATTCACATGGATATGATATGATTATGATTCATAAATGGTTTTGCGTATCCCTCTGACTATACAAGTATTCCAACATAATTCCTCGTATACGTCGGTATTTTGACATCTTTTTTTTTTCACATTTTTTTTATTATCATTTGAAACTATTTTTTATTATTATTTACTTTTTTTTTTCTTTTAAAAATATAAAAATTAATTTTTGTTAATACTATTTTATCTTTATATAAATTGTCAAATGGTGTGAAACAACATTTTTTCTTACTCAAATCTTAATAGAAAAAAATTATGAATAAAACTTGACTTAAAAAATAATAATCTCATGCTTATTTTTCCTTTTTTTTAATCTTTGAAGTCAAGCAACTCATTTAATAGCAACAAATCATTTAAGATTTGGCTTTTGAGAGGAAAAGAGTGTCTAATAATAGCCTCAACACCCTTTTTAATCTTTCAAAGCAAGCAATTTGAAATAATGTTATACATGGTGCGTGGCTATAAGAGGATTGGTCCCAAGTTTTGTATTATATTCAAGCAAGAACTTAAAAGCAACTCCTTTAGGTAGTTTGACATTAATTAAAGAATGAACTTTTTTTATTGCATTCATGATATGTTTTACCAGCTTTTAAAGAAATTAATATTGACAAAGTCATTGGCTTAGCCTAGAACCCTTGTTACTGTCCTATAATCTCTTTAACAGTAAAGTGAGTATTAGTATATACCAAATATAGGAAATTCAAACTAAAACTTTTGCTACTTTCTTTAGCCAAAGGCTGAGGTTAGACAACTAAAGAGGTTTTGATTCTTAACTAACCACAACAACATCTCTTTGGTTGAAAACTTTTTAACAATTCACATGCAAAATTTGCGATAAATCACCACCAAACTCAAAATAACCTCTTTGAATCCCAAAGGAATAGTTAACAATTTCTTTGGAACTTAAAAGAATGATAAAAATGTAAAGTCAAACTTGAGATATATAAATATATCACAACAATTCAGCCGTCCAAAGATAATTGATTTCCTTTCCTAAAATGCTGTTCATAGATGCAGCCACTTCACTCCTTTTGGTAGCAAAATTAGGCAAATCAAGAAATTGATAGGGAGAGAACAAAACAACAATGAAAAATTTCAAAATATACAGTAAAAATAATTTATTCAAGCTTGTAAGAATTTACTAAGAATAACAACGATAAAAACTGATAACAATAATCACAAAAAAAAAAATCAAAAATTTTAACTTGGAAAACTCTTTTAACGATAGAAGTAAAAACTCATGGATTTAAATTAATAAATCAAATTTCACTAAAATGAAATATGAATATAAGATAATCTAATAAAAAAATATAAATAAAGTGTCTATAACCAACCAATATATTTAAACAATAATATTCTCAAAATTTTGAAAGAAAAATCTCAAAATAAATATACCAACAAATTTTTCTCTTATTTTTCTTTTCTAAAGTTTGCAAAAATAACATTCTCTCTTTATCCAGAAAATCCATCTTCACTTACACTATAAGAAAATTCCTCGTTGACTACCAATTTTAGTGACAAACAATTGTTAGTCACTATAATGAACAATTTATAAAATAAAAAATTATTTGTTACTAAAATAATAATTATTATAAATAAAAATTTATAATTGATCTCTACATTAGTTTCTAAAATTTATTTACCAATGTTTTGGTTACCAAAATAAATTGATCACTAAAATTTAGTTACCAAGATTTTTTATACTAAAAAAATTAATTTATAAATTAGTGATTAATTAGATTTTTTTATTCTAGTAAATATTTTAATAATTAATAATATTTTATTTTGTAAATTAATATCTAAATTTTAATATTTGGTTAATCAAGACATATTAAACTTAATTAAATTTTTTTTTAACATACTGGGAGTCCAACTAGAATTTCCGAACCCACAAAAATATTTCAGTTTGACTTTCCAACCAAAATTGTGTCATCATCGCAGTAAAGAAAAATGATTTCCTTTTTCACCAACTTAAAAATTTGAGAAATTTCCAAGTTCGAAGGTATAGAGACCCTGAAACATTTGAATCCTCTTGAATATTTTGAGAGTCATTCACTGAGGTAGACACTATACTACAGAAAAAAATGGTAGCTTCAGTTCAATATATGTATTATTATCATAAAAAAAAGGCATTTCACCCGTAAAATGGTCTAAAAAATTTCAGTTAAGTCCTGAGCCCTTTCCATGTCCACCTTAAAACTTATAAATACTGTTCTTTTAATTTAGATTAAAAAGTTAAAATTTATAAAAATGGTTTCCTTTAAGAAATATAACAACCTTTCTACCCATTTTCTTTCATGATTTTTCTTTTCCATTGCTTCTCCTAGAATCCAACCCTTCCTCATCTTTTAAATATTTAAAGATTGAAGCAGTAAAAGTAAGATTTTTGTGACAAATTGTACAATTTGTATATGTTTTAGATTTATATGTGTAGGCAAGTGCAATTTGCTTTTTTTTTTTTAGGAGTCAATTCTGATTTTCAATGCAAGCAAAATTCTTAGATTTGCATGTGATTTTTCTGTGTTTTAAATGAATCCTCGTCTCTTGATTGTAATGAAATCGCAATCTAATTTTAGTAGAGTAATGGGGGTGTCCAAGAAGAACCTTGGTAGATTCTATTTTCAGGTAAGAGAAACTAATTTAATTGAAATTTTAAGGTCTTATTGTTAATTTAAAAAGAAAAAATTGGTATGAATGTTATCTTTATATGCCTGTTGAAATTTGGGAATAATCCTTACGAGAAAGGTGTTTTGATCTGAATTGTGAAATTATAAAGTGTGATGAGAAACTACTGATTTGGATAGATGAATTATTGTTTGTGCTATTTTTTTTCTTGATGGGATGAGTATGAATGTGATTATAGAGAGATTGACTTACTTGAAAAATTGATACTTAAGTGTGTTTGATAATGTATTAGTGTGAAATACCTTAATTATATATGGAAGAGTTAACCTATAAGATGATAAAGAAATATGCGTGACTGTGAAGTTATATTATGGTAAAACTATTATTTGGATTTGTAGGATTGAATGTTTTTGGTGTGGTATAATAACTTTTCCTTGTAAGCCTTAAGTAATTGAACACTTTAGTTTAAAAGAGATTAAAAATTGTAAATTTGGAATATTGTGGTAAAAATTATGAATATGTTTGACAGAATGTTTGTATTATACTAATGTAGTATTGAATGTAGCATTGTATTTTCATTTCTGAGATTTGTGGTATGTCTATATGATTGATATAGAGTGTAAATTAGTGGTGCTTATGTTGTTGCTAAATAGTTTCCTTTTATGCTACTTAAAATAATTATGATTGTCTGATTTTATCTTTGTTAGTGAGTGATCGGAACTCCGATCACAGTTGAAGGTGCAACAGTAAGGCACGGTGGTGCGGACTCCAACACAAGGACTATCTTGCGCGGGAGAAGAAACGAGAAGAGAGACAATTCGCGAAGTTGAGTTCTCGTCGGCGATGCTTCCGGTGGTGACTGGCGTCGAGACGACGTGTCTCGCCGGCCGTGGGACTTGCGACAGCGGCACCTGCTGCTGGAATCTTGGTGGCTCGAGGCAATGGGGAAGGGTCTCGTGCATTGGAGAAGGAGGAAAAAAGAGATGTGGTGCCCGTTAGTGGTGGTCGGCGTCATCGCCGGCGTCCCTGATCCGCCAGAATGGGTGCGGCGTTGATGATGGTTGTTGTTGATCTTGGTTTCGTGCGTGAGAGGGAATTAGGAAAGCTCGTGGTCTCTGTTTTGAGAAGAAAGGAGTTGGGCTTGCCTCCTTTTCTCTCTTCTTCCACACCCTTTCAATTTTATTGGATCTGTTTCCTTCGTGCACCCCTATTTTCAATCTCTGCATCTCCATTATCTATGTGGCATGCTGTGTATTTCTTCTTTGTGCAGCATCCTGTTTTATTGTCATTTTTGGGCTTGTTTTCTTTCTTTACTTCCCGCACCTTTAACTCTTTTCTTTCACCCTCCTTTGCTTTAGAAACTTCTTTCCACACCTCCATAATTGCTAATCTCGCACCCCATGTTTTTGCTGGTCTTGTTTTGGGTCTGATTGTATTTGCTATCTGCACCACAATTTTCACAATTTACACATTTCTTGTTTTTTTACTCTATTTTCACCTTTTACTTACTGCACCCCATCTTTTAATGAACACACCTCATTTACTTCATGCATCTCGCACATTACTCATGCATCCACATTGTTTTTCACTTTTATCCTTTTTAAATAAATTTCACCTTTTTAATCTTTTTTCCTAAAAAAAATAACAAAAATATTTGAAAATTACAAAAGATAGAAAAAATCTAAAAAAAAATGATAAAATGTTTTTTCACTTTAATGTGTCTGCCATAGTTTTCTTTATCTTTTAGTGTTTGTCCGCGTCGTATGATACATATTTTCAAGTAATTTAAAAATACCAAAAATATAAATTTTCAAAATATAAAAACATCAACATTTACAAACAATAGTCTTTTTTTAGAACTATGTAATCCTTGATTCATTCTCCACACTGAGATATGTAGGAGCAAGGTCAGTCTTTGTCAGGTTCATCTTCAAAAAATCAAATCATTTTCTCAATTGTTTTCCAAATATCTTTTAAAGAATTACGTAATCCTGATTTCTCACTTTAAGTGAGAATACGTAGGACCAAGATAAATCCTTGTCGGGCTCAAAAATTAAAAAAAATATTTTTGTTTCTTTTTAGTATTATTTGTCTCATTATTTTTGGAGAAAATTAACATTTTGAAAACCACCTCAACTTTGCTCATTTAATTAAAGGTACTACCTTTGGGCGGACGCGATAGGGTGCTAACACCTTCCCTACGTGTAACCAACTTCCGGATTCAAAATTCGGTTTTTCGCAAACTTGTCTTATTTGTATGGTTTTCTAGAATAACTATGGTGGCGACTTCAAATCTATTTACAAACTCGTTTTCTTTTTTGGTTCGTCGTCCCCTCCCGATTCTGGTTGCGACAATATCTAAAATAAGTTCTATAATGAACTGGTTATATTTAAACAAATATTTATAATAATTATTTATGTAATATATTGAGATAAGATATCTAAAATAATAAGAGAACTTATAACATGATTTTAATATAGTAAAAAACAGATCAAAATTTAAATAAAAAGGAACACAAAACATCATATTGTGTTATTTTTATGTTTAATTATGCCTTTGGTCCCCATTTTCATAGTAAAATCTCAATTTGGTCCCTGTTTTGAGAAATTTAATCTCAATTTAGTCATTTCCGTTAGTGGTATAGTAACAACGTTAAATAGGGTGCCACGTGTCAGTTCCTAGATTTTTTGATTTTTTTTATTATTTATTTATTTCTTTGATTTTTTTTAAATAAAAAAATTGCCACGTGTCAAGCTGTCATCATGCCACGTGATAGTAATAATGCCACGTGTCAGTATTATGACAGATGTCATTTCCTCATTCTCAATTTGGTCCTTGTGTTCTAATTTTTGTCTCAATTTAGTCGCTATTTTTGTAAAAATAATGCAATTTCTTTCCTCTCCAAATTGAAACAAAAATTAATTTTTATATAAATGTTATACAAATAATTTTATTATTAAATTTGATATTTTTATTCAAATTGATATTTTTATTATATATTTTTAACATAACTAAGTTTATTTAAATTTGTGTTTCACATTCAACTTTTCTTAAAATTGTTTTCAAATTTTAAATTTATATGTTTTTCATTGTTACATGAACTAGTTAAAAATTATTTTTAAAATTTTTATAATTGTTATTTTTACACCAATTCAAACATTTGTGTACAAATTATTGACTTTTACACATTTAAAAAATATACAATTATTTGAAATATAAATTCAAATAAAAAAACAATATTAAGGTACGATGTAATAAAATATCAATATAATTTATGATTTTTTTATTAATATTATTTTCTATTAACAACTTTAAAACAATTTTAAATAAAGTTAAATTTAAAATATTAATTAAATAAACTTAATTTTGTTAAAAATATTTACTTGAAATATTAATTTTGATAGAAATATTTGTGTACAGTTATATAGAAATTAAATTTGATTTCAATTTGGAGAGAGACAAAATTGATTAATTTTTACAAATATTGGGACTAAATTGAGACAAACATTAAAATAAAGGGTCCAAATTGAAAAAGTGGAAATGACACGTGACATATAAGTGACACTCGTGTCATTGACACGTGACAAATTTTTTATTTTTTTTAAATTAAAAAAATCATAAAAAAGTTAAAATATTCAGGAACTAACACGTGACACCCCTCTAACGGTGTTTTTGTACCACTAACGGAAATGACCAAATTGAGACATAAAAAAATATAGAGATACCAAATTAAAATATTATTACGAAAATAGGGACTAAAGACATGATTAAATCTTATTTTTTTTCATGCATATTTACTATTCAAGCCGATAGCGAATAGTTTAGTTGATACTTTGAGCGAATTTATGCGTTGTTTGTATTATGTGTTGCAGGTATTTTGAAAAGTAAATATGTAATTGCTTTTATCTATTAAAATATATATTTTTATTTATCACATCTCATCAAATTTTTTTATTTATTAAATTTAATTACTTTCACATATCTATCTCTAAATATAAACAACATCATAATTCTTTCTTTATTTTTTCAAATTCATTTATTTGGTCTTTTTTAAATTCATTTTTTGAAATAAACAAAGTCGGGATGATGATGTGTGAGATAGTCTAATTTAGAACCAATTATATAATACCTCTATCTCTAATTAAAATTTATATATGTTTTAAAATTATATCTATAGTAAAATTAATTTCCTTTAAAGTGTGAGTTCTGAAAAGTTTTCATAATATTATATTTTATGTTAAAATCCTTATTTAATATATACTAATGAAAATGAGACAAAATTGCAATACTAAGGATCGGTTGAGATCAAGAGAGCTTAATGATCCTTAAAAATGAAAATTAAGTGTATCTATTAATTAATCTAAAAACTATTTTATTATAAAGTAAAATATTAAGTTCACACTAATGATGATTGGACAAGCACTACAAATTTTAGCCATACTTAATAAGTAACAGGTCTGTTACTTCAATATGACACGTATATATTGAACATAGCAGTAACAACAGACAAAAAAAGAAAAAGAAAAGACAGACACATGCAAAGGAGACATAAGCTTATTTTTTTGACACTAACATGTTCCTTTCACCATCTCATATACTTAACTCTCATGCATCAGCATCACTTTACTTTCCGTTACCACCGTAAGATCCTGAACCTGCACGAGACCCTGCGTATGAACCTGCTTCAGACCCCGCTCTGGAGGACCCTGACCCAGCACGGGACCCTGCATAGGAACCAGCTTCGGAACCTGCTCCGGACCCTGATCCTGATGAAGAAGAAGAAGAACCAGAACTTGAATAAGATGAAGAGCCGGAGCCAGAACCAGAACCAGAGCCAGAGCCCGAGCCTGCACCTGCACCAGAACCACCACCACCACCGAGGCCAATTCCAACCCCAGCACCCACCCCAATTCCCAACCCACCAAGGTCCAACCCCAGGTCCTTTCTTGCCACTCTACTTTCACACACTATGCCATTGATTGCAACAACCAAAGCAACAAGAGCCAAAACCCTCGTAGTCATAGCAGAAGCCATTGCCAATGCCAAGGATCAATATAAAAAGTTCACAACTAATGAAAAACTAGGGTTGATGAGTTAGCTTAAGTGGTTGATAATTTTTGTGTGAAGAGGCTATGAGGATGCATGCTATTTATAGTTGAGAAGAGGCTATGAGGATTCAAGCACGTGTAAAAGCATGAGGCGTGCGTAGTAGGACATTACGAAGTGGGGGTGTCACTTGCAGCCTTTGTCCCAGAAAATGTTTGCACCATTTTTCATTTCATTATATTTTTGGTACAAGTGGACTTCTATCATCCACATATTTTTCAATTCAATCAAATCATTATAACCATTTTCCTTACTAAAATTAAGATTAATTTATGCTACCCTAAAGTTCTTTTCATAAAAACGCGTAACTAAATAATCATATTATGTATAATAAACCTAATTGTCGAAGTGGAAGTGGAAAGCTGTAGCAGAAAGACAAATATGCAGTTTATAATTATGATATGATGAGGCCATTAACAGCAGCAAATCCCACTCACTTAAGCACAATGATTCGCGGGATGTATGATTGGCACGGAATTCAATTTGTCAGGGATAAGTTTTCCTAATAGCAAAACCACTAAAACATGTTGGAGATATAAAACATACGAGGAGAACAATCTAGAAAAGCAGCCAATAACCTTTATCTCATAACTACATAAAATTCTTCAAAATCTTTTATTCAAGTTCGGATGGACTAAAGTTTTTCGTTTGTCTCAAACCCATGCCATTGCTAATGAATTGAATGTGTACATATATTTGTTAATTTAAAAATAAAAATTGAAATGTTTTAATTATGATATATTTTTTAAGCATTAAAATTCCATATAAAAGATGGATAAGAGAAAGTATTTTCAAAAAGATAAAGAGTAAAAATAAAGTCAGAATAAACATAAATCTAAGGTTTGAATTGATAAATTGTTTTCTATAATTACAAGTATAATACGTGAATTACGCACTAAGCTTGTTCTTTTTTTCATGGTAGAAAGTAGAAAAGATAGATGCTCTTTGTAGTTACTTAGAAACCTTTTATTCCCATGGCAGATACAAGGACAAGAGTAAGCAAAGAAGGTGCAATACTATTTTTGTGTTGTATGTTATATCAATTGTCCTGTAATGGAGGTTAAGTGGGTCAGATTACAATAGAATCGTGGCATTTTGCCTGTTACACTTTTAAGTAAAAATAATCTTGAATAAAAGTTATAACTTTTGGCCTAATAATAAACACTTTGTCCTAACACTTTGGTATGGTAAAACTTTTTTATTTTACAAATCAGACTATAGACTATAGTGTTATTTGCTTTTAGAATAAGATAAATGACTCACTAATACGCCTTCCACTATATTTTAATGTTAAAGTTGAAATAGTATTATACAAATTGAGTAATGCTGGTAAAGTATTATCTTGACAATCTAGTCACATAATCTACTAAATTTGAAGAACGTGATGAAGTTATATCACATTTAGTTCTTGTAGTTTTCACTTTATATCATGATAGTAATTTTTTATTAATTATTGTAAGTTTTAATATCTTTTTTATTTTTTAGTCATATTTTATGTAAGTTATTGTTAAAACAGATCTGTCTAATACTCAACCAAGAAATAGTTATTGAATCTTTCACTTATTTTAATTGAATATTGAAAGTTTCTTTAACCCTTATGACCCAATTGACCAGTTTTATAGTTATGTGATAATAGATTGTGTAAAGCAATTAAGAAAGGCATAAGAGATGAGAGAAACAAAGAACACAACAATTTATACTACGTCCAGTCTTCTCCTAAGTAACCCACTTAGGAAGATTCCAGTAAATCAATAGAGATTCAAGAATTACAAGAGCATCTATATAATTCAAGACCCTAAAGACTAAGGAGTTTGATCTACAAATCAAGAACTCCCCTAGATGCAATGCATCCACACAATTGCACATAGACCTTCACTTCACACAGTGAATCAACTGTAAACAAAAATACAATAGAAAAGAACCAAGGAAAGAATACACCTAGTAGTTGTGCAGATTTGTCACTTGATTCCTAGATTCAAGCTTGATCCACCAAGGTTGAATCCACCATCAATCTTCTTGAAGGCTCACTTGAATGATCTCTCAAGAATGCACAAGAACTCTGTAGATCTCAGAAAGACAGTCTCTCAAAATGTTTCTCTGGAATTCAATAATTTTTCTCTCTGTCTAAACTGATTTCAGAAAACAACTTTTGTAAAGAGTTCTTGCTGCAGTTATTAATAGATTAGGAATTTGACCTAATAGATTATCGTGAGTGTATTTTCACTGCATTAGTGCAATGCTCTCAAGCTGACAACACCCAATTTCGTCCGGGTAAATAAATTTATTTTCAAAAAAAAATAAAAAAAATAAAAAAATGTGAACTTCTTCAAAGATTTTCAAACTTTAATTTTAGAAAACAAAAAGAGAGATGGACAAAAAAGAAAAAAAAAAGGAATAAAGAGGGAAGAGTCCAATTTGTTATTAATTATCGCACTCCTTCTCATGAGCCCAACAACTCAACCTGCTTTCTACCCTTGTTCCTGGAAGTGATATGATTCTAATCATTAGAAGAAATATTTCTTCAAATGATTATAATGAATATTATTAATTTTATTAATTAGAATTGATTTTGTGCTCTGATTTGTTAATGGTTAGAATCAATATTACTAATTTGGGATTGATTATGTGCTCTGATTTACTATGATTTGATTCTCATAATGTGTTGCTATCATAACCAATTTCTTCCTTATATTGTTCATTACAATTAAGAATGAGATTGCATTGATATTGTAAGGTGCGAGTATAAATACGCACTCTATCATGATCGAAAAAAAAATTCTCTACACTTTTCTAATTCTTTCCCATCACCACTCCCACACACACCTTTTTTATCTCTCTTTCCAAAAAAAAATATATTGAAGGAGGTAGAAAAAAATAGAAGAAAACATTCTCTACTTACTCTCTCATTACCACGCACACAAACGCATCTCATTTTTATCTCTCTTGAAAAGAAAAAAAACACAAAAATATTAGAAAATGAGGCAATTTTTTTTTAATTTTCATTATTTTTTTAAAATCATAAAAAAATATTTTTTCCCATTTCTTTGGGGTCTGTTCGATCGTTTGCGTTGCATGACACCCATTTTAGACTTTCGTTCATTTTTTTTTTCTAAAAAATATATACCAACCTAAGAATAAAAAAATAACTGTCTTTGTTTACAGTTTAATATCTATTTGGCTGCTCTCGTCGCAATGACACTCACATTCACTTTTAAAAAACTAAAAAAGTATTAAAAATTTATAAATGATTAAAAAAAAGATTAGAAAAAAGAATTTGTTTCAAGTGTCTAACCGGCCGCTTGTGTCACATGACACCAATTTTAAAATAATACTAAAATTTAAATAAAAAGGTTTTCAAAATTATAAAATAAATTAAATCATTTTTCAAATAATTTTCCAAATAGTTTTTCATAAAGAACTACGTAACCCTGATTTTCTACTCACATGGAAATACGTAGGAGCGAGGATTAATCTTCGTCGGGCCCAAAAAATCAAAAAAATATTTTTGTTTCTTTTGTAAATTCATTTATTATTATTTTTGGGAAAAAATAATTATTTTGAAAACCACATCATTTTGTACATTTAATTAAAGGTACCGTCTTAGGACGGACGTTGTGGGGTGCTAATACATTCCCCACGCGTAACCGACTCCCGGACCCAGAATCTGGTTTTTCGCATACCTTGTTTTATCTTTTTTGGTTTTTCCTTAGTTTTTCAAAATAAACTAGGGTGGCGACTCCAAACTTTGTTTTTTTTTTTTCAAATTTTATTTTTTTGGTTCGTCGTTCCGTCACGATTTTAGTTATGACAGATGACAACACAATATAAGGAAGATGGTTAAGTAGCTAATCTATTTACGAATCACATTCAAGAGTTTGATAGTTGATACAATTTAATGCAAGCTTGTTTTACAAGTAATTTTTGACCTACAACATCTAATGCACAAACTAAGAAAGCAGGACTAATCCTAAACTAGTAATTCACATGATGCGTAGCCTTGGACATCATTAAAACTATCTTCATTTGAGTTGAAATAGCTTCCCCTTTCAACAGCTATATTATCAAGTTTTGTTTTAGTTTATATGAGTTTTATTACGTCACATTATTTTTAAATTTTAAATATATTTGTATAATTTATATTTATATACTTTAATATGTATAAAATATTTTTTTATTTATATAATCAGAGACTTATTTAACATTCGTAATGTTATTTAAGGTTTAACGTTTTTCTAAGATTCATGTATATTTGAATGAAAATTTCTTTTATTATTTATTTACATATTTACCTACACAACTCGGTTACTCATTGTTTCTTTTATCTCACACTGATTGTCATTAATCATCCTCAACGAATATCTATTAATTACCATTAACTTCAAAATTATAAAGATAGCATAATTGCATCCATTTAAATTTTTATTTTTTTATTTTTATGGAAGGGAAGAGAGAAAAAGGTGATGGATTCCATCTCCAATAATTTAAACAAACAAGATTGGCTTGATGAGTTTGGAATACAGGATGAAAGAAGTTATGGATTCAACTCTTCCCATTAACAAAAATTAATAACTAAAATTTGTAAATAAAAAGAAAACTTAATTTAAAGCTTGAAAAGAATGTATCCCGAACTTTTTCCTATTCTTCCTATAAACTTTTAGGTTTAAATACATTTTTCGTCCTCATTTTTGTAGTATTTGTTACGGATGATCCTCATTTTAACAAAATGTTTAAAATGGTCCTCATTTTTATCGGAATGTTTAAGTCAGTAAAGGAGCACTGTATAGGTGACACTGTTTGTATTACGTTGCATTGGGATGTGTTACGTGTACTGTACATATGGTTCCATTACTTATTTAAACGGCGTCACAGAAAAGGACCAAATAAAATACGAATTGCGAAAATAAGGACCACTTTAAACATTCTGTAAAAATGATGACCATTTTAAACATTCTGTCAAAATAAAGACCATCCACAACAAACACTACAAGAATGAGAACGAAAAATGTATTTACGGCAAACTTTTAATATTAATAAAGTCAACAATGACTAATAATATTCCACTTGAGTATTGTAGGAATTGTCATTACAATTGGTATTGTTTATAATACATTTATTTAAAAAATAATAGGCATATTATCTTGTAATAGAAAATTGTTAGATATTTGTATTAAATTATACTTTAAGAATACAACATCTCATTCACATATCCATTATTTTTCTTGATCTGTTTTGTCCTCGTATCACTCATCCCATACATTTCCCTTTTTTTTTCCTGCATATTTACTAGCACATGGTGTGCATGCAATAATTTTCTATTTTGGAACTGTTTTTACTACTACGTTTTTATAAATACTAAAATATATACTCAAGTAAGTCCACAAATAAACTAATAAAATTTTATTTTAAATTTAAATTGGTCGTATATGATAGATGATATTCTTTTACTAGGATAGTTCATCGAGGAAAGACGTGAGAAATACCAGACAAGCCAATCGAAATATGAACGAATTAACCATCTATGTAATTCTGCTAATGTAAAAAAAAAAAACAATTAACTTTAGTCTATAGCTTAAAATAAAGGTTAAAATCTTATTTTGTTCATCTGATCTTTATGAAAAATTTAATTAGATCCCTCATTTTTATTTAATTCAATTTAATCTTTTAATTTTTAGAAATGATTTAATTAGATCATTTTTGTTATATAGATGTTTAAATATTTTTTATAATTTATACATTAAATCATTTAAAAGGACTAAATTGAATCAAATAAAAATTAGAGATCTAATTAATTTTATTTTTTAAAGAATTAGAAAATTAAAAGAATATTTTAACCTAAAATAAAAGAATTCATTGACATCAATAATTACTATTTGACAACTTACTAAGGATAAATTATCCTAACAAAACTAAACTATTGTATTTGTAAAACAATGAAACGAAAGATATTGAATGATAATGTTAAATGGAAGTAAGAACTTTTTAAGTATCAAAGTATAATTGTCCACATTAAAATGATACTATATATCATAAGTGATAGAGTTGACGAATATATCATAAATGATAGAGTTGAAAAGAAAGATACCATAAGTGATAAAGTTGGAAAGAGAGAAATAATAAATATATACTATAAGAGATAGAGTTGACAGAAAAAGAAATAATAAATATATATTATAAGTGATACAGTTGACAAGAAAAAAAAAGGTGATCATAAAAATATTTTATAAATTTATGAAAAAGATAAAAATATGATTCGTGTTTTTGATAATATATATATATATATATATATATATATATATATATATATATATATATATATATATATATATATATTTTTATTTAAATCAAAAAAAAAAAAAAAAAAATAAATAAAAAATATATAT